>Ga0137306_103261_pt1 | contig 12313 bp, 10 predicted proteins | sample Inofroosms_March_FD_97187 | JGI IMG/M metagenome (GOLD analysis project Ga0137306, IMG submission 97187) | Mouse cecal microbial communities from Vienna, Austria - N-Acetylneuraminic and N-Acetylglucosamine D2O microcosms_March | ecosystem: Host-associated > Mammals > Digestive system > Large... | reverse complement strand
TCCTCTTATTCTCTGCAACTGCCTCTTCCAATGCATTTACCACAATCTGCATCATCTTTACTGCGGCATATTCCCGGTCAGTTCCCTCTATAATATTCCACGGAGCATAATCACTGTCGGTCTTCTCCAACATCTCCTCGTTCATTTCAAGATATTCCTCGTAATGCTTATTCCGTTTCAAATCATCCTTCGTCACACGCCACTGTGTCTTCTTGGATGCAAGGAGCTTTTCAAACCGTTTCCGCTGCTCTTTCTTCGAAATATAGGTAAACAGCTTAATTATGACCATTCTGTCATCCGTTAACTGCTTTTCAAAGGAACAGATTTCTCCATAGGCGCTGTCTAACTCACTCTCTGCCGTCAGTCCGTCAAACCGGTCCGTCAGAACTCTCCTGTACCAGCCTCTGTCAAAAATAGCAATCCTGCCCTTCTCCGGCGTCTTTGTCCAGAAACGCCACAGGAACGGATGCATCTTTTCTTCTCTTGTCTCAACGGCTGTGGAATGAACCGAAAATCCCCTCGGATCAAGCGGCGCAATCACCTGATTGATCAATGTTCCCTTGCCTGCCGCTCCAAGCCCCTCATACACAATAATGACCGGAATCCTACATTCTTTACAGGCGCGCTGCAAATATGCCAGCTTGGGCTGTAAAATCTCCATCTGCTCTTTGTATTCCTTTTTACCCATTTTCTTGTTTAGATCAATTTTTTCCAGCATAGCTTCGTCCCCCTTTTCCGTTTTTGCATATAGTAATATTATACCACATTTTATTCCCTTTGTTTCATTGTTTTCAACATGAAACACTTTTCTTTCTGTTCCGGAAAAAGCAATAATAACCGAGAATTGACTTCCGCATTTTTTCTTCAATAACACTTGCGCACTCTGAAAACAATGTGTAAAATCAAAGAAAGGTTAGGAGGACATCACATGGATTTATCAAACTATTTTCGAAGCATTATTGAACAGGATAAGAGTGCAGTTGTTATCTGCAATCTAGAGCATGAAATCATCTATATGAACCCTGCGGCAAAAGCGAGGTATGCAAACAGCGGAGGAGCAGGGCTTATTGGGAAAAATCTTTTAAACTGCCATAATACCCAATCCGGTGAGCAGATCAAAAAAGTGATTTCATGGTTTCAGGAAAGCGTGGAACATAATCGGATCTATACATTTCACAATGAAAAGGAACAGAAGGACGTCTACATGGTTGCACTTCGTGACGAGTCCGGTACACTAATCGGATACTATGAAAAGCACGAATATCGGAATGCGGAAAAAGAAAATTTATATGATTTCAAAAAATGATATTCTTCTCAAACGAAACACATAAAAACCGGAGGTTACCACCAATGAAATTCATCTCATGGAACGTTAATGGACTACGCGCCTGTATGAAAAAAGGCTTTTTAGAATTTTTTAAGACAATGAATGCAGACGCTTTCTGTCTGCAAGAGACAAAGCTGCAGGAGGGGCAGATTGATTTAGAACTGCCCGGCTATCACCAATTCTGGAACTACGCCGAGAAAAAGGGATATTCCGGTACTGCCATTTTTGTCAGGGAAGAGCCTCTCTTGGTCAGCTATGGCATGGGTATTGCAGAGCATGACATGGAAGGGCGGATCATCACTTTGGAATACCCCGCCTACTATCTTGTCACCTGCTATACGCCGAACTCCCAGAATGAACTGCTGCGGCTTGACTACCGGATGCAGTGGGAAGAGGATTTCCGTGCTTATTTATTACAATTAAACGACAAGAAACCGGTTATTATCTGCGGCGATTTAAACGTGGCGCATCAGGAAATCGACTTGAAGAATCCCAAGACCAACCGCAAAAACGCCGGTTTTACCGATGAAGAGCGCCAAAAATTCTCTGCGCTGATAGAAGCCGGTTTTATTGATACATTCCGGTATTTCTACCCAGAACTTACCGGAATCTACTCTTGGTGGTCTTATCGGTTCCATGCGAGAGATAAAAATGCAGGATGGCGTATCGACTATTTCCTCGCCTCCGCTTCCCTTGCCGATGCATTAAAGGATGCGAAGATTCATACGGACATCTTAGGCTCTGACCACTGTCCGGTCGAATTGGATATTGAATTATAGTAAATTACTTTCATCAAAAGAAGCCGGACGTTTTTTGTCCGGCTCCGCTTTCTTTTATATATATCTTTTTTCAAATTCTTCCACCCGCATCGGCTGTCCGAAATAAAATCCCTGTATATACTGCACCTTCATGTCCCGCAGCTTCTGTAACTGATTGTTCTCCTCCACGCCTTCCACGCACATGTGTACGCCGATGGTTTCCGCAAGCTCAGATACCATCTTGACAAAGACCTCCGAATAATCATCCTTCCCGATATCTATAATGAAGCAGCGGTCGATCTTGATAATGTCAATCGGCAGCTCCCTAATATGGTTCAAAGACGAATAACCGGTTCCAAAATCATCAAGTGCCACTAAGACTCCCAACTGCTTGATTTCACCGAGAATCTTCTTCATTCTGCCTATATCATTGATGGCAAGGCTCTCCGTCACCTCCAGCGTCAGATTCCGGGAATTCACTCCCGTCTCCAGTATGATATTGCGAATCCGGTCTACCATATCATTCTGCAAAAGCTGAACCACCGACAGATTAACATTGACCCGATAATCGGGATGTCCCATATCATTCCAATATTTCAAGCGTTTGCATGCCTCACGGAGCACGAATTCACCAATGGGATTAATCAGCCCCAAATACTCCGCCAGAGGAATGAATTCCGACGGTGAAATGAATCCCAAGGTTTCCGAATTCCAGCGCACCAACGCTTCCGCACCGGCGCATGGATCGCCGTCCTTAGAAATATCAATCACCGGCTGATAATATACCTCAAATTCATCGCAGGCATTTAAAGTCGCATACCGCATATTTTTCTCTAAATCCAGACGCTTGAATGAAGTTGTCGTCTCCACATTGTCATCATAGAACTCAATCCTGTTCTTTCCGCTCTTCTTCGCTTCATAGAGCGCAATGTCCGCCTTCTTTATCAAATCCTGCACAGTATCCCCGTCATCGGGAAAAGTTACTACCCCCAGACTCATCGTGCAGTAATAATCCGCGCCCTTTAAGAACCACGGCTTTGAAAAAGCAGCTCTGATTTTCTCCAAAATCTGGTTCAGTTTATGGAACTGCTCATGTGCAACTATAATGATAAATTCATCCCCGCCCATGCGGTAACAGGTATTCTCTACTCCATCAATCCGCTGCAGGCTATGGGAAATGGATTTTAGCAGGACGTCCCCATACTGATGCCCAAGCCCATCATTGATATGCTTGAAATCATCCAAATCCATGTATAACAAAGCGCCTTGCCCGCCGCACTCCTTAGCCTGCGTGATATAATACGCCAGATCGTGCTCACATCGCATCCGGTTATAAAGTCCTGTCAAAAAGTCATTATTCGCCTGTTTCTCGATTTTCTGCTGATACAGCTTCTTCTCCGTCACATCATAGATTGTAGAAAGCGTAACGGCCCGTTCGTCCACCCAATGTATCTTGGTATGGTAAATATCAAACCAACGGTTTTCTTCCTCCGAATGATATTCCAAAAACCTTCCGTTTCCGCCCCTCATATCCTTCGTCCGGAAAATTGTCTCTACCGCCCTCTCCAACGGCATATCCGGAAACAGCGCCTGAAACCTTTGGTTTGTATACAAAATTTTACCATCCGACGGATCGCGTACGCAGATACCGCAGTCTATATTTTCCAGAATTGCCTCCAATGACGCATAAGAACTTGTCAATGAATTCTGTGCAATCTTTTTCGCCAGAATGCTCTGGACAATCTGCTTTACCTCATTTAAGAAACGGATATCCTCTGTCTTCCAGATACGCTCCTTGTTCTTTTCCGAAAAGACCAGATACATCGCCGACGTTCCGTTTACCTCGATCGGCAGGCTGAGCATGGCGCGATACCCATGCTCGGCAAAAAAATCCTCAAACTCTTTTGTAAGCAAAGTATCCGAAGAAATCATATAAGGTTTACCTGTCAGATAAGGAACCTGCTCCATCGGAATCTTCTGCATTTTTTCAATCTCAGAATCCTTTTCTAAGCTAACGTGCTCACTGATCATATCCAGCGTCGCTTCATCCTTGCTGATTCGCACCAGCGTACCGCTTCCAATATCCAGATAATTGCACACATCCTTTAAGATATCCGTTACAATTCCTGCAAATTCATTCTCGCTCTCCAGCTTCTGGACGACCGCAGTGATGACTTCATTCCGCCTCAGCTCATCCTGCATCTTCTTCTGAGATTCACGGCTCTTTAAGAAAGCCTCCTGTGCCAGGAATTCATCCAGCTTGACGGCAAAATACTGCTTCGTCTGCATCTCCAGAAACTTGATAGACTGATAATATTGCTGTGTATTCGTTGTCCTAACACAGGCCGGAACATCCTCTCCATAGATACCGTCCTCTTTCAGAACACCGATAACAATCCAGATTGCCGCAATCTTACCGCCCACCTTTATACCGATACCGCACATTTTCAGATAAGGCTCGTCAATCGCTTCCTCTACCACATCCTCCAGCTCTGCTGATAACAGACGGTTCAACAATACCACATGACGCGCCATTCCAATCTTGCCATGAATATAATTCAGTTCCTCCCGGCTTCCGTATGCCTTTGTCACAACTCCCTGCGAATGGCTCAGACACACACAATAAAGATTGGTCGCTGCACAAAAATAATCCTGCAGATTCTGCAATAATCTTCCGTCCAGTAATTCCTCCGAATAATCCAGAGTATCCTTCTTTTGTTTTTCTTCTGTATTCGCCATATGCTGCTACCCCTTAAAACCAATAATGAATAAATAATATCCTTCCTTCTCACGGATACAGTATTCTTTCCTCAAATAAAAATCACTTCTCAGCCTCAAATGCTTTTTCACAAAACCATTTTCATCCGAATACATCACCATTACCCCCCCAGCCTTCAATAATTCTGCCGCTTTTTCAAAAAATTGCCCGTAAAATCTATCCTGTTCTTCTCTGGTCTTCTTTCCCCTATCAGGCATATCAGTTACAATTTCATCAAACAAATATTTATGGGTAAAATCAAATGCATCGCGATGGATATAATTGATATTCATTCCTGCCGCCTTGGCATTTTCCCTTGCTCCTGTAATCGCCTCTCCAAAGATGTCCGTTCCATACATATCGCCGGCAGGAACCAGTAAATCCCGTTCCACCAGCATCGTGCCCACTCCGCAGAAAGGGTCTAACACCTGCGCCCCGTCCCGTAAACAAGGCTTCGCCAACTGCATAAGAAGCGCAGCAACAGACGGATGCATGGACGTCGAAACCGCTCTTCTCCGGTATGAAAAACGCCGCATCGGTATCGTATATAATTTCACGCAAGGGAAGGTCGTACCATCCTTGTTCTGATTCAAACGTATCTCCACTTCATAATGTTCTGTAGAATTGAGCAGCTTTCTTCCTGACATCTCTTCTATGCAACGGGCAAGACGGTGGATAAAATCGCTCGTATCCTCTCCCATGCGCTTCTTTCTCTCTATCCGGAAATAAAAAGGCGGCTCCCCTTCATGTCTGGCGGCAATCCATTCCAGCAGACCGCTCTCCAGCAGCTCTTTTGCTATCTGCTCCGGCGTATCCTCAACATGCTTATTTGCATTTGTCAAAAACAGCATTTCCCGGAAGGTGCGTATTGCCAGCAGTTCCCGGACGTCCGGCGTCTTCACCTTCACCCCCGCCGGAATCAAAACCGGTCTGGCGCTTTTTATCTGTCTTGCCGTTATTTCCCGGTAAGCCGGGTTCGTAGTCAATATCACTTCCGATTCCTGATCGTAACCGCTAAATTTATGACGCTTCCCACCATCCAATTTAAACAGCAGTTCCTCCATTGCCTTCTGCTCGTCCCTGATGTGCTTCTTTTCTTCTTCACTGCAGACCAGAGCACACAAACGCCGGTAGTGTTCATGCAGCCGTCCGGAATATTTTCTGCAATCCAAAGAAAGCATTGCCGTCAGATAGGAACTTTTGACGAAGAGCCTGTCCTCTTTCTCGTACGCTTCAAAAATTGCGTCAACTGAATCCTCGTCGCCAATCAATCCTAACGCCAATGCAGCATTTTTCCGAATTTTAGCATCTTCTGCACTTAAAAAAGACTGCAGGGATTGGGTTTGCCTCTCCCATTGCAGCACTTCTTCTTTACCATCAACTTCTTTTAACTGTTCCTTTAGTATTATCAGATTCCCTCTGACATCTCTTTTTTCCTGTAATTCCTTGCAAACTTTCGCTATCATACTTCCCTCTATCCTATTGTTGTACTTATATTCTACTGTATGAAGTTATATTTTGCAAGGCTAATCCGCATTTTTATATGAAGCATTTTACGCAGCCCCTTCCGAGAGCACCCCATAATCTTCGATATACTGCTCCACATCACGCTTCAGTTTATCCCAAGCATCCTCATGTTCCACATAATATTTCGGGCACATTTTCCCTGTAATATCATAATGGCGGATGACCTGTTCTGTAGTAAGGCCATACCTGCCGCAAAGCCATGCAATGAGATGCACCAGCGTTTTGTACGTATCATCCGTAAATTTTCCTGTATCGTCCGGAATACAGCACTCAACCGAAATCGTATCATTATTCCGGTCATTAGATGCATAAGCAACTTCGTTGCACGGAATGCACTGTACCAGTTCCCCATCCATTCCAATGATAAAATGGCTGCTGGCGCTCGTATCATGGCTGTCTTTTAAACCCTCAAAATAACTCCGGTTCTGCATTGCCGTAGTTCCGGGATTTGCCGTATAATGCACGACAATGCCATTCACTTCATCAATTGCCGTCCCCGGTCTGGAATACTCGTTAATTGTCAAAAGCTGAACATCATAATCCGGCGGCGTCTGTATGACCTTCGTCGGTCCCTTTGTTCCCTTCGATTCATCCAGCCCTGCTGCCGACACCGTTCCCCTATCGGATGTTGGCTTACCTATTTTGACCGCAATCAATACAATCAAAAACACTGCTGCTGCCAGCATCCCAATCCTCATGGCAATCTGCATCATTCTGCGTCTTCTCCTGAGCCTTCTGCGGCGCGCCGCTATCCGCGCCCTATCCCTGCTGCTTCTTCCTGCACCCCTGCTTCCCGTTTGTCTGTTCCTCCCGTAATCCCTTTCCCTGTACTCTACCATCCCAATACCTTCTTTTGTTTTCCTTCCTATTTTGCTTCCGTAAGCTTTCATCTATTTATAGATTATCATGATTATAGAAAAGAAATGCTAACAATTGCTGACCGATTTCTTATTATTTTTTTAAAATTCCCTATAATATTCTTTTAACAGAGCAATTTCAGCCGCATACCCCGGCAGTTCATTCGGCGTTTCCAGATAAAACGGCAGATCCCGCAGTTTCGGATGATTGATAATGCGCTCCACCGCCTCAAGTCCTATCGTTCCCTCTCCAATCTTCTCATGGCGGTCCTTGTGGCTTCCAAAAGGATTCTTGCTGTCATTTAAATGGATTGCCTTAAGCCTTGACAATCCAATAATCTCATCAAAGCTCTCCAATACCTCGTCCAGATGGTTCACGATATCATATTCACCATCATATACATGGCAGGTATCCAGACATACGCCAAGATGCTCCTTTAACTCTACCCTGTCTATAATTGCACAAAGTTCCTCAAAGGTACGTCCCACTTCGGAACCTTTTCCCGCCATCGTTTCAAGGAGCACCGTCGTCTGCTGGTCCTCCCTTAAAATTGAATTTAAATGTCTTGCAATCAGTTCAATCCCGGCTTCACTGCCTTGTTTCACATGACTGCCCGGATGAAAATTATACATCGCCCCCGGAATGTAGGATAAGCGCATCAAATCTTCCTCCATCACATTTTTTGCAAACTCCCGCAGACCTTCATCCTTCGCACATGCATTCAAAGTATAAGGCGCATGCGCCAATATCGGGCCAATTCCATGTTCCCCCGCAAATTCCACATATGCTCTCATATCCTCCAGATCCAGAGGTTTCACCGCTCCGCCTCTTGGATTCCTCGTAAAAAACTGAAATGTATTGGCTCCTATTTCTACTGCTGTCTTCCCCATAGCCAGATAACCCTTTGAGGAAGATAAATGACATCCGATTTTCAACATAATTACATCCTATCCTTTATCTCATTATAAACTTTCTGCGTCTTTGCAAAACATAATCAGCAAACCCACAGCAACAAGGTCTTTCCTAAGATACAAAAAGAATCCGGCCTTGCCGGATTCTCTGTCTGGTATGAGAAATCCCGCAGAATTTCCCATACATTGGTCTTTTTGCACTGTTCTTAAAAAGTACTTATCTTTCCGCACAGACCTCATGCACAAAGCAGCTTCCCTGCCTATGCCAGAGCAGCCGTAATAATTGCCATAGAATATACCTCAGATGCGCTGCACCCACGGGACAAATCATTGATCGGCGCGCTAAGTCCGAGCAGAATCGGACCATATGCTTCGAAATTACCCATACGCTGCGCAATCTTGTAACCGATATTTCCCGCATTGATATCCGGGAAAATAAAGGTATTGGCATGTCCTGCAACCTCGGACTCCGGACACTTGGTACGTGCTACACGCGGAGATACCGCTGCGTCAAACTGAAGCTCTCCTGCGATTGGAATATCAGGCGCCTTCGCTTTGGTCTTAGCCGCAGCATTGCGCATTTTATCCACATCCTCGCCTTTACCGGAGCCAAAGGTTGAATAGCTCAAAAAAGCCACCTTAGGATCCACACCGAAGATTCTTGCACACTGGCAAGTCTCAAGGGCAATCTCCACCAGCTCGTCCTCTGTCGGATGGATATTGATGGCACAGTCGCCCATTGCAAACACCTCATTGTCACCGGTTGCTGCCGGGCGGACCAGAATAAAGCAGGATGAAACAATGCTGCTTCCCGGCTTCGTCTTAATTAACTGAAGCGCTGGACGGACCGTATCAGCGGTGGAATAGGTAGCTCCGCCTAAAAGCGCATGTGCCAGCCCCATTTTCACCAGCATCGTACCAAAATAATTAGCTTGTAACAGCGTCTGTTTCGCTTGCTCCATAGTCACTCCCTTGCTCTTACGAAGCTCGCAGAACAACTCCGCCATCTCATCCATTCTGTCAAAATTTTTCGGATCGATTACTTCCGCGCCCCGGATATTATATCCGCTTTCTTCGGCTGCATTTGCAATCTCCTCTGCATCTCCAACCAGAATCGGACTTAAGAAATTGCTTGCCAGAAGCCGGGACGCCGCCTCTAAGATACGCGGGTCTGTCCCTTCTGTAAATACAATCTTCTTCGGGCTCTTTTTCAACATGCTGATCATTTGTCCAAAGCCAAGTACTGCCATAGTTCTCTTACCTCTTCTCTTATATATTTCAAATAATTTATTTACCGATTATTATTCTATACGGTTTTTATTTATTTGCAATACATGAACTTTATTTAATACAATTTCTTATTGTATTTTTTAGGGAACATAAAAATTTCCATCTCTTCCATTTTTATCCGTCCGTTCCTATCGTATATCCCGTAGGATTTCCTTTAAGGTTTCTGCGGAGCGTTTTAACTTTACGCCCTCCTCTTCATTCAAAGAAACCGGTATCAGCTTCTCGATTCCATTTGCCCCAAGAATTGCAGGCATACTCAGAACCACTCCGGAAATCCCATTTTCTCCGTTCATATAACAGGATACCGGCAAAATAGATTCCTCATCCCGGACAATCGCCTCGCAAATCCGTTTCACCGCCATTGCAATACCGTAATAGGTCGCCATCTTGCGCTCTATGATTTCATACGCACTGTTCTTTACATTCTGGAATATCTGCTCGGTAGCCTCCGCATGATTGAAATGCCCCCGTAATTCACAGAAATCATCAATCGGCAGTCCCGCCACCGTTGCCGAACTCCATGCGGCAAGCTCACTGTCTCCATGTTCTCCGATAATGAAAGCATGTACGCTGCGGCTGTCTACCCCCAGATGCTGTCCTATCTCGAACTTCAATCTTGCGGTGTCCAGTACAGTCCCTGAGCCTATGACCCGGTTTGCCGGATAGCCGGACAATTTTAATGCCGTATAAGTTAAAATATCCACCGGATTGCTCACGACCAGCAGAATGCCTTCAAATCCCTGTGCTGTGATTTTCGGTATGATAGACCGAAAAATCTCTACGTTTTTATGCACCAGATCAAGCCTTGATTCTCCCGGCTTTTGATTTGCTCCTGCCGTAATGATAATGACAGTCGCATCTCCCACATCCTCATAATCTCCTGCATAGATTTTCATTGGACTGGCAAATGGCACGCCATGACTGATGTCCATAGCTTCTCCCTCGGCACGCTTTTTGTCAGCGTCAATCAACACCATTTCCGAAAAAAGCCCCGTCTGCATCAGTGCAAATGCAGATGCAGAGCCTACGAATCCACAGCCTATCATCACTGCCTTTCTGGTTGTGATCACATTTTCATTGTCTGCCATATCTTTCCCCCTTTTTGAATGGTTTATTCCATAATTAGGATACTCAATTTATCAAATAAAATTCATCAGGCTTCCGCCAGTTCCTGTTCGGAAATACGTTTGAAAATGTATGATTCTACCTCGTCTTTTTTCATTTCAAGTGCAATCGCCAGTTCCCCATACAGATTCGCTTCTGCAATTTTTAGATATTTCTCATCCACCGCCGTTACCTTTTTTTCCCTCTGCCAGTCTGGATTTTTTTCTTAAATACAAAGTTTTAATAATTTTCACCCATTCTCTGCAGTCACATCTGTAAAGCACTTCTTTATAAGTCTGTTCCCTACGTTTCTCGTCCGCCACCCATATTGTCTCAATCCCTTTCATTCCATTGATTAAGTTCTCTGCCTGTTCTCTGGTCAGCACACTTCGTATCACAACCTTCTGGTTATCCACCGGCGTATAAATTCTCCCATCTTTTTCGCCTACCGGAATCAAGGTATAATAAAGCCTATCCTTTGCAGCTCCGGATAGATCCATCTTTCCGATATCCATCACCTGACAAACACCGGTTGTTCCATATACGATATATTCTCCTTCTTTAGCACCACTTCCAATCATTCATAGGGTTTCCTATCGTTGGAAAATCCCCGTTTCATGCGGTTTCGTGGCACTCCAAGATGTGTTTCGTCCCGCTTCGTACCGGCTTGTTTTGGGGATTTAAACAATCAATAAACACCAAAGTTCCCGCCATTCTGTACCTGTACGGGAACCTTGGTGTTTTCTGTGCCTGTGATGTCCGATGCTGTGTGCCTTATCCGTCCGTCCCCGCCAATGCCTGGCTGATGGCGTCCGAAGTCTGCGCCAGCGTTTCCGCAAACACATGGGCGTAGATATTTTCCGTTGTCCGGGTGTCGCAGTGACCGAGATGCTCGGAGATCACTTTCGTGGGTATGCCCATGTTGATCAGTAGCGAGGCGTTCGCGTGGCGGAGATCGTGGATGTGTATGTCGGGGAAATCATGCTTTTTCAGTAGCCGCTTGAACTGCAAGTTGATGTAATTCTTGCTCATGTATTCCCCGAACTGCCCCGTGAAAACGGCTTCCCGGTCAATCCACTTGTCCCCGACCTCTTTCCTGCGCCTGTCCTGCCATTCCCTCTGCTCCTGCAAAAGCTTCACTGCCTGCGGCGACAGGGCCACCACCCTTGCGCTGCTCTTTGTCTTGGGCGTGGAAAGCCGGTATTCGCCATCCAGACGGTAGAGGTTGTATTTTACGGTTACCGTGGCTTTCTCCATATCAACCTCATCCCAGTGCAGGGCGGTCAGTTCGCCCACGCGCAGCCCCGTGTAGAGCAGCAGTTCGATCGCCCTTGGAAGCTGCGGGTTCGTCATCTCAGGCAGGAAGCCGAGCAGTTCCCGGCACTGCCCCGCGTCCAGGAATTCTTTCTCCTTCGGCTCCGAGCCTGGCGTTGTGGCATGGGTGACCGGATTCTTCAGCAGCAGCTCCTTTTTTACCGCTGTGGAGAAAATCGGTGACAGTGCCGTGCGGACGCGCTTGATGGTTCCCACGTCCAGCCCGCCGCCCGCTTCCTCCCGGATGAATGCGTCGCCCAGCTTCCTGCCGATGGCGTCCGCCAGCCGCTGCGCCGTGTCTTTCAGTACCGGGATGCCGTCCACGCAGCTTTTGACCGTGTTCAGGTTCACGCCGGACTTCCTGGATACTGGCCTGCGCGTCCCCTCCGGTATCATCTCCGGGCTGCGCAGGCGGTAAGTTTCGCGCTTCCGCCCGTCCTGGTACAGTTCGTTGAACAGCTTGTCA
>Ga0137306_103259_pt1 | contig 12314 bp, 11 predicted proteins | sample Inofroosms_March_FD_97187 | JGI IMG/M metagenome (GOLD analysis project Ga0137306, IMG submission 97187) | Mouse cecal microbial communities from Vienna, Austria - N-Acetylneuraminic and N-Acetylglucosamine D2O microcosms_March | ecosystem: Host-associated > Mammals > Digestive system > Large... | reverse complement strand
TACTCCTAAAGAAGTATAATATATTGGAGGAAGGAGGATAACCCCTATGATTAGAAGCCTTTACCATGGCTCCAACAAGATTATTGACAAACCGAAATTTGGATATGGGAAACCTTATAATGACTATGGCTTGGGCTTTTACTGTGCCGACAGCCTACAGATGGCAAAAGAGTGGGGAGCTTCTGTCAATCAAAATGGATATGCCAACTGCTATGAACTGGATTGCGATGGGTTATCGGTTCTTGATCTTAACGGGACAGCGTTCTGCCTCCTGCATTGGCTGGCAGTCTTGCTGGAAAACCGGGAGTTTGATGTTCCCTCTGGCCTGGCGCTGGAAGCCAAGGATTATATCCGTACGAATTTTTCTGTGGACTACCAGAGCTGTGATGCTATCATCGGCTATCGCGCAGATGACAGTTACTTTTCCTTTGCGCAGGACTTTATCAATGGGACCATTTCCTATCGCCAGCTCAACAACGCTATGCACTTAGGCAAACTTGGCCAGCAATTCGTCCTGAAAAGCAGGCAGGCATTTGAACGGATTCAATTTACAGGCTATGAAGTTGCAGAAAGCAAAGAATGGTATGCAAAGAAAATACTGCGTGATAAGTCCGCCCGCCGGGAATACTTTAGTGCGGAGCGCGGCAGACGACAGCGCGGCGATTTGTATATTATGCAAATCATAGATGAGGAGATGATACCTGGTGATCCACGCTTACGATAAGGTCTATCTGTCCAAAGCGCAATCTGCCCTTGGCCGGATGCTGGACTTTGCGGTGTACAGCCTTCAATATGATATCTCGGAGTTTTTCGACCTGTTTCTCTCGTCCGGCGTGGCTACACGTTTTGAGAAAGGCGACTACTCTGTGATCACAGGGCTATCCGGCGTGGAGCTTGCCTATACGGTTCTAACATTATCCGGAATACACGCAGACCGCATTGAGCCTCGGTATCCCATCGACCGCAGTGAGGAATTTTGGACAGGCTGGTCGCTGGCCTACTACCAATGGGAGACCGCACTTTATTTTGCGGATATTATCCGCCACATCCCGATCAAGATCGTTATGGGTCTGTATTCCCCCTATCACGAAATGGATATCCGGCAGTTCTGCGACAAGATGAACGAGCTGTACCGTACCTCAAACCCTGAAACAAATCTAAAACTGTTTCGGCAAAATACAGGACTCAGCCAAAGGGAACTGGCGGAGCAGTCTGGTGTGCCGCTTCGCACCATTCAGCAGTACGAACAGCGGCAGAAGAACATCAATAAAGCACAAGCCGAATATCTGGTAATGCTGGCAAAAACCCTGTGCTGCGAGGTGGAGGACTTGATCGAAAAAGTGATGTAAATGGCACCGCAGCGCTGTTGCTGATAACCTCTTATTGCTGCTTTTACTTGGCTCACCCTTTCTTGATGTTCGGGCAGGGTAGCAAAGTAACGTAAAGGCTCCCGTAAAGGGGGAGCCAACGAGAAAAAATCAACCGCAAGATACAGCAAACATGCAAAGAATATCTGCTGATAAGGGGAAAATGTACCCCCTAAATGCCATAAAAAATACCGCAGAAAAGAAACAGGAAAAGTTGGAAGCGTAAATCGACTGACACAGAGAGGGGCTCTGGAACTTGCCGTTCCAGAGCCCCTCTCTTTTTCTTTGTCAGTACTCTTTCAAAACGACGTTATGATCTGTCAGAATACGCTCGATCCGCTCAATATTTTCGGTAGACTGCGGCGCGGTCCTGCGGCCCATCTCAGCGACAAGGGCTTCCAGCACAGCTAAGATCACTGTGTCCCCGCTAATATGGTTGACAGAATTGGTGTCAATGACTGCGTCGGCAAATTTCGTAATCGGATTCAAGCTGGTGTTGGTGATCAACGCGATTGATATCCCCCGGTCATGGCACATTTGGGCCACGTCGATGGTCTTTTTGGTACAGGGCCATATCGAGATAACCAGCAGCACATCCCCAGGCTCCAAATAGAGAGAGACCCTGTCGTAGACATAATCCAAATCGTGGGCAAGCTGCATGACATGGGGATAAAAGCTATTCACTGCATACTCAAAATAGAGTGCCAGAGGCCGGCTGGAGCGCAATCCCAAAGGGCATATTCTCCGGGCCCCCAGCAGCATCTGGAGAATCCGGTCAAACTGCTGCCGGTTGGATGGTGTTCCCAAATTTTCGAGCATACAGATCCCGTCCGACATCACTGCGCTGAAACAATCGCCGGCGGCATTTCCGGCAGGGTCATTAAAACTCTGCTTTAACCCCCGGTAGGAGGTGGTCGTACGCATCAACGCTGCATTCAGCAGATCTTTTTTAAATGCACTGAAGCTGGGGTAATCCAGCGTTTGAACCAAACGCATCACCGTAGTGGTTCCAACCCCAGCCGCTTCGGCCAGCTCGGCAACGGTCATCACCCCTACCTGCTCATAGTTCATCACCAGGTAATGGCATAATTTCTGCTGCTTTTTGGGGAGGACGTCTTTGATTTTTGCGATCTCATCAATGATATTTTCCTGCATCATCATCACCTGCGTATCCGTTTTGGTCGGTCTATGCCTATTATACCCGTGTTTCTGTTACAGCGTCAAGATCAAACCTGCTTCTGTTCTCCACCATTTGAACGGTGGTCTATGTTTGACGTAAAATAAGAATATTTAATCCTTTTTGCAGTCATATGGAACAAAAATAACATGTTTAATTTGTTTAAAGGAACAAATATTTTTTATTTTCAAAAATAGGGTTGATTTATTCCTTATTTGGAGTACAATGTACTTGTATTTCAACAAAACATCATGCACCGCTTGTCCAAAATCATTATTTTTAGAAAGGATGTCCATATTATGAAACAGAGAGAAGTCATTTTCTACAGTGAGGGTACCCGCATGGTGGGAAACATCTACCTTCCCGATGACTACAAAGAAGGGGAGAAGCGCCCCGGCATCATCGCAAACTCCGGCTGGACCGGCGTAAACAAGGTCTACCCCGCGATGTTCGCCCGCCAGATGACCCAGTACGGCTATGTGTGCATGGGCTTTGATTACCGGGGTTTCAAGCCCTCCGGCGGCATCAGTGGTATGGACAAATACACCACCCTGGAGATGGAGGTGGACGACGTCAACAACGCACTCACCTTCTTTAAACACCAGCCCGAGGTGGACGCGGAGCATATCGCGCTCATCGGCTGGGGCGTAGGAGGCGCTGTGTGCGTCAATGCTGCTTACCGGGATAAGACTGTCAAAGCGGTTGCTACGCTGAATTCCTTCACCGACGGCCGCCGTTGGATGCGCATGGGCATGGGGAATGACAAGTTTTATAAGATGCTCCGCGCCCTGGAGGAGGACAAATATAAGCGGGTTTCTACCGGCGACCCTGTCCTGCGCCATCCCTACGAGTTCTATCCCAACATCGACGAATCCGGCGATTTCTATGTGGACCACACCCTGAAGGAGCTGAACGGCGGCGTAGAGGCGTCCATCGTCTCTGACAACAATGCCGAGCCGTTCCCCACCCCCATGTCCTCTGTGATCGCCGAATCGTTCGTCCGCTTCAATGTTCAGGACATTCTGCCTAAGCTGGCTCCAGACTGTGCTGTCTTTGTCGGCCACGGAAAGTACAACGAGCTGCATGACCGCGAGGAGGCCGAGGATGCCTACAAGCTGGCCAAGGAACCGAAAGCGCTGTACTACGTAGAGGGCAAGCACAACGAATGGATGTTTGACGGCGATCCCAAACTGGAGGGCCTTTGCGCCGCCATGAACACCTTCTTTAAGGCGCATATCTGACTGCATTCTTGCCCTGCCCGTTCCCCAAAATTCCGGGCAGGGCTTTGTTTCAGGTATATACAGCTGTAGAAAGGAGTCTTTTATGGATTATACGCACATGTCGTTTCTGTATGATTTTGCTTTCATGTCTCTCCTGCTGATTATCGCCCAGTTTTTGCGGTCCAATATCAAGTTTCTGCAAATGTTCTATATCCCCGCATCGGTCCTGGCCGGTATCTTCGGGCTGCTGCTGGGACCTCAGTTCCTCAACATCATTCCCTGGAGCGGCAGGATCGGTTCCTATGCCTATATGCTGGTATGCGTACTGTTTGGCGGCCTGTTTTTGGGCAAAAAAAGCGGGGCCGGCGCAAAGAAGACGTTTAAACAGGTGGGAGACTCTTTCTGCGTGAACATGGGTGCTGAATTTTTCTGTTTTGGAATCGCTATGCTGATCGGCGGCGCACTGGTCATGCTTCTGTTCCCTGAAGTATTTATTGAGATTTCCCTGCTGATGCCCTCCGGCTATTTAGGAGGCCACGGTTATGCCTCCACCATCGGTACCGCCCTGAACAACCTGCTGGGCCGGGAGGATGGCGTGGTCATCGGCCAGACCTTTGCCACTATCGGTCTGCTGACCGGGCTGTTCGGCGGCATCGCCTGCATCAATTACGCCACCCGAAAAGGGGCAACCCGCCTGGTCGACAAGGCGGAATCCCTGCCCGAAGACTGCCGCACCGGTATCGTCCCCCCCGGCAAGCGCGCATCCATGGGCGAAGAGACCATCAACCCCATGTCGATGGACCCTCTGGCCTGGCATCTGGCGCTGACATTGATCGCTACGCTGGCCGGTTATCTGTTTTATGACTGGTATAAGCAGTATCTCCCCAGCATCGAACTGCCTGTCATGTGCCTGACTATGATTTTCGGTGTTATCATCCAGACGATCCTGAACCATACCCCCTTCCGCGACAGCGTGGACGAGCATGTGGAAGGGCGGATCGGCAGCATGGTTACCGACTATCTGGTGGGATTTGGCGTTGCATCCATCTCGATCACGGTGGTGATGGAATTTGCCGCACCCATCCTCCTGCTCTGCCTGCTGGGCACGCTCACCTCTCTTGTGCTGGTCTTTGTCGTTGGCCGCAAGCTGTTCCACAATTTCTGGTTTGAGCGCTCGATCTTCGTGTTTGGCTGGACCACCGGCGTTGTGGCGATCGGTGTCACGCTGCTGCGCATTGTGGACCCTGAAGCCAAGAGCGGTACCCTGAGTGATTATGGATATGCTTACACACTACAGTCGGTCGTTGAGGTCTTTATCATCGCCCTTACCCCCATCCTCGCGGTTTCGATGGGCTGCATCGCGACCGGGCTGATTGAAACAGCGATTGCCCTGGCGCTCTTCCTGGTCAGTGCTGTCCTGTTTGGTATCCGAAAGGAAAAAATGAACGAACTTCGCCCGGGTGAAGCTGAGGTGCTGAAACAATGACCGGCTGCCCCCGCGGCCTGAAAGGGGATGTTGCAATGCGTGAGATGTTAACAAGTTACAAATTGGCGCTGGTCCAGATGGATTGCATCTTGTTTGATGTCCAGGCCAACCTGGACAAGGCGGAGGGCCTGGTCCGGGAAGCCGCGGCCCACGGCGCAAAACTCATCTGCCTGCCCGAGGTCTTTCAGGTAGGGTATTTCGGCAGCCGCATCCCGGATATGATGCGCTATGCAGAGCCGGAGGACGGCCCCAGCCTGACCCGTATGCGCGCCTTGGCGAAAGAACTGGAAGTCCATATCCTCGCCCCTATTCTGTTTTCCACACCGGATGGCATAGAAAACGCCGCGTTCCTGCTGGACGACCAAGGGGAGTTCCTCGGGCACTACGCCAAGACCCACCCGGTAGGGGATGAGCGGACCTATCTCCGCCGCGGCTCCCGCTACCCCGTATTCGAGACAAAGCTGGGGCGGCTGGGCGTTGTGATCTGTTACGATGTATGTTTCCCCGAGACCACCCGTCTGCTGGCCCTGTCCGGCGCGGAGGTGGTACTTGTTCCCGCCGCATGGCGCGCCAGCCACTATTTCAAGGAATGGTGGGACATCGACCTGGCCTCGAATGCCCTGGACAATCTGGTCTATATGGCGGCAGTCAACCGCTGCGGGCCTTCCGGCGAGGAGATTTTCGCCGGTAAAAGCCAGCTGCGCAGCCCCCTGGGAGAGCTGCTGTGCACCTGCGGCGTAGAAGAGGAAGCGATCCTTTACGGCGAGGTCGATCTGTCCCGCGTCGCAAAAGAACGGGCGTTCAATACGGTGCTCACCGACCGCCACCCAGAGGATTATCTGCCTCTGTCCGCACAGTAGGGATTGCTTGAAAACAGGTTCGAAAGTTTTACTCAATTTTTTTCAAAAAATTGCGGGGTCGAGGGGCAGAGCCCCTGCCGCCGCGCGCACGCGGCGGAACACTTTATCCTGTGAAGCGCATTTTTGGGGTGAATTGGCTCTGACTTGCAGTCAGAGCTAAGAGGGGGCTTTTTGTAAGAGAAAAAGCCCCCTTGCATAAGGAAATACTAAAAAGAGAGAGGGGAATTTATGTGAAAAGCAAACAGGAGAATATGAAGCTGCGTACCATGACCTTTTTCCCGCCGTTCCTCATCCTGCTGGCCTTTGTGGTGCTGAGCCTGATCAGCCAGGACGTTTTCCTCGGCGTCATCAACAATATCAACAACTGGATCATCGCGAATCTGGGCTGGGCGGCCAGTATTCTGGCTCTGTTTATTGTGGTAGTCGGCGTATGGGCAGGGTTCTCCAAATTCGGCAATGTGCGTATCGGCGGCGAGGACGCAAAACCGGAACTGTCCAACTTCGCATGGTTCACCATCGCCCTGACCACCACAATGGCTGCCGGCGTCCTGTTCTGGGGGCCTGCGGAGCCGATTGCGCACTTTCTCTATCCTCCCACAGAGCTTTACGGTGTGGAGCCTATGAGCGCGGAAGCGATGAAATTCTCGATGGAAACCATGTTTTTACACTGGACCATCGTCCCCTACTGCATCTATGCGGTTCCCGCGGTCGTATTTGGCTTTATGTACTACAATGCAAAAAAGCCCTATTCCATCGCCTGCCAACTGTCCCCGCTGCTGGGTGAGCGGGCCTATTCCCCCCGCTGGATGCAGATCATTGACGCTGTCACCCTGTTCGCCATCGGCGCCGGTATGGCCGGCTCTGTGGCGCAGGCCTTTATGAACATCTCGGGCGGTATCTCCAAGATCACCGGTATCCCTTCCGATGTCCGGATGTGGCTGGTTGTAGCCATCGTTCTCGGCTCTGTCACCGTAGCGACCGCTGTATCCGGCATCCAGAAAGCGATGAAGCACGTTTCCAACATCAATGTCTACGGCTTCGCGATCTTCCTGATCTTCCTGCTGCTGGTCTCCAACGCGCCTTTCCTGCTGAATCTGTCCACTGAAGCTCTGGGCGGCTTTGCCGGCACCTTTCTGGAACGCATCCTGATCACCGGCGCCTCTCAGGACAGCCAGTGGCCCCAGTGGTGGACCACCTTCTACTGGTTCAGCTGGATGGCCTGGGCCCCCACCTCCGGCGCATTCATGGGCCGCATCGCCTATGGGCGGAAGGTCAAAACCGTTCTGGGGATGTATGTGGGCGTGTGCGCCAGCATCAGCGCTATCTGGATGATCCTGGTCAGCGGCACCGCCCTGTGGGTACAGAAATCCGGACTGGCAGACCTGTGCGCCGCCTACGACCTGGGCACCGAAAATGTCCCTTATGAGATGCTCTCCGCCCTGCCAGGTGGAAAGATCATCATTCCGCTGTTTGTCCTTCTGGTGTTCCTGTCCACCGTTACTGCCTGCAATTCCAATACCATCGCCATGGCGGGTATTTCTACCCGGGGGATCAGCCCGGACAACCCGGAAGCACCGATCTGGCTCAAATGTATCTGGGGCTTTGTCGCAATGGCCGTGGGGTACATCATGATTGCCGCTGTGGGGGTCAATGGGGTAAAGATTATCGCAAACTTCGGCGGTATGTTCGCTGCCCTGATTATGATCGGCGCGGCTGGCAGTCTGGCGGTCCTGATTAAAAAACATAAAAAGTTTGACTTGACCCTCCCCGAAGCGGAGCGCAATTCCGAAGATTAACCAAAAAAGAGGGTGGCCGGTTTGGCCACCCTCTTTCCTGTAAGAGCCTATTCAAAATCTTTTGCAGGGGGCTTTTTCTCTTGTAAAAAGCCCCCTCTTGCCGCCTAAAGGGCAGCAATTCACCCGAAAAATACGCTTCTCAGGATAAAGCTTCCGCATCCTGCGGGACGCGGCCAAAGGCTCTGCCTTTGGAATCCGCAATTTTTCGAGAAAAATTGAGTAAAGCTTCAGATTTTAAACAGGCTTTAAGAGGCCATACAAAACTTTTTGTAGGAGGATTTTTATGGAACAGATTTTAGAACAGGCCCGGATCCTATTAAAAGGTGCTTACGATCTCCATATGCACGCCGCCCCCTCCCCGTTCAACCGCGCCCTGGATGACTTCGGCCTGCTTCAGGCGGCCGGAGAGGCTGGGATGGCGGGAATCATGCTAAAATCCCATTACGAATCTACCGCTGCGCGGGCGGCGCTGGTCAACCGGCACAGCAGCTCCACCGCCCGAGCCTATGGTGGAATCGCCCTCAACTGGCCTGTGGGCGGGCTCAACCCCTACGCGGTGGAGAATGCGCTGAAACAGGGGGCAAAAATCATCTGGATGCCCACCCGGGACGCGCAAAATTCTCTGCGTTCCGGGAATATGCCCGGCGACTTTTTTGACCGAAAGGGCATTACCATTCTGGAAGAGCAGGGGACCCTGAAGCCGGCCGTCCTTGAAATTATGGATATTGCGAAACGATACCACGCTACTTTGGCCACCGGACACATCAGTCCAGAGGAAAGCATTTTGCTTTGTCAGGAGGGTGTGCGCCGCGGTGTACGAATGGTATTGACGCACCCCGAATTTGACCGCACCCGGATCGACGCCCCCACCCAGCGAGAATTGGCCGAACGGGGCGTCTGGATCGAGAAATGCTGGTACAATATCGCGGAACACAACTGCACAGTCCAGGATATGGTGCGGCATATTCAAGCGGTCGGCCCGGAACATTGCTTCCTTAGTTCGGATCGCGGGCAGTCCGGTCGGGAACTGCCGGTAGAAGGAATGCTGCGGTTTCTTTCGGCATTGCTTGAAGAGGGAATCCCTTTTGATTCACTTTACACGATGACCCATACCATCCCTTGTCAAGTTTTAGGGATCAACTGAATAGAACAAGCAACGGCAGGACACGGTTTACAGACTCCTCTCTGAATGGTGATCGCAACTTCATTCTACCAGAGGGCCGCAAACCGTGTTTTTTATCCTCTATCCCTTTTTCGCAACTTATTGTCTATTTTTAAGAACCTGTATTCATAATCAGAGGATGCCGGATGGGCGAGGGATTTTGCTGCCCTGCAAGGCGAAAAAACGCAGACAATACTTTGTGTATTGCAAGATTTTTCAACGCGGCAGGCCGGCAAAAGACCCGCTCAGACGGTGTCGAATGGTTGTGAATACGGGTTCTAAACTAAAGGGGCGGGATGGGTTATACCGGCCCGCTCTTATCCGTTTACATTGCTTTGGTTGGTGGTATCGGATGTAACTCGAGGCGGCGGCTCCCTACCATTCCTTATGATAATACCACAAAAGTAGCTTGCCGCATTAGGTGAATTATGATATAATAGCTGCAAAGCAGCTATTATACTAGAGCTATGGCCAGGACGATGTGCAGGCAGAGCCTGCTCCCGTCCCGATGGCCAATGATATCGCATCGCTTCGCGATTGTGGTATCATAACTACAGGCACGCCATTATACTGGGGTATGGTCCAGCCTGTCAGAGCGCTCTACGCTTTTGACAGAATCAAAAAACCATATACACAATAATGACTGTAAAGGAAAATGAGCAATGTGGAAAGAAAGCTACCGCCTGGGTGTCGAACGGATTGATAAACAGCATCAGAAGCTTTTTAAAATGACTGGCGCTCTGGTCCAGGCAGCGCGAGACGGTGCCGGAGAAGAAACCTACAAGAAAGCGCTTGACTTTTTAAAAGAGTATGTGGTATATCATTTTCAGGATGAAGAGGATTATCAGAGGGCAATCGGCTATAGCAGGCTGGAAGAGCATATCCAGCAGCACCGCGAATTTGCCGGAAAGGTACAGGAATACGAGGAAAAGCTGATCGAAAACGGGTATGACCAGCGGATGACCAAATATCTGGCCGGAACCTTGACTGCATGGCTGATCCATCATGTGGCAGACAGCGACCAGAAGCTGGTGGCCTGTCCGCGCAAGAAGGCGATGCATCATCAGTCCCAGCACTGCACCGGGCTGTTTGCAGAACGGACGGCCGATGTGCTCGAAAAGATGGCGTGCTTTGCCCGCAGCCAGATCTCATTGCATGAGACCAACCATTTTGGCGAACTGGGAGATTTCTTTGTTGAAATCGAGCTGTGTGGAGAGCTGCGGGGGAAAGCGGTCTTTGGATTTTCCAAAGAGCTGTCCTTCAGCCTGATTCGGAGGATGATGCTGTTTGATCTGGAGGAGCCGGATGAGCTGATGCAGTCCGCCCTTTGCGAATTAAGCAATATCGCCTGCGGCAGCACTGCGGTTAAGCTGGACCGGCGTGGAATTATTATCCAAATCAAAACGCCTGTTTTTTCCTGTGGATATGAAGGGCCGGACAATGTGGGCGTTCAGATTGATACTGGAACCGGGCGTCTGGAGATTGCAGTTTTTCTGGATGAACGGATGTTGGAACGCCGGTACCGCAGCGGCTATCTACGGTTTTCGGACCTCAAAGAGAAAGGCAAAAAATGAACAGGACAAAAAATCGCCCCGACTGCATCTACAACAGCCGGGGCGGTGTTTTATCGTCAGCACCCAAAAACACAGCGCTTATTTTTGGATTGCGGGCAAAAGCCTGACATGCACATCATTCCTCGTTCATCTCGGCTTCCATCTGTTCTTCAAACATGTGTGCGTATTCTTGGGTTTTTCCGGTGATATAGCCGACTGCCTCGAAGTAAGTCTCCAGCATATAGTCCATCGCGCCCTGCGGATCATAGTATGGGTTGACCTGATCGTCATTCTCCGCCTTAGCGTGCAGGTGATTTTGGGTATACAGCAGCGCAAGGTCCTGAATGGTGCGCGAAAAATCAATTCTCCAATCCTTTTTAGACATAGACAAGCTCCCCTTTTAAAATTGATCTTCTAAGCAGCAGCGAAAAGGCTGCGTCCGTCTTTGCGGGCGCCGGGCGTCCCCACCCGGAACAGGTCTTCCGCATCAGAACGGGTAACCGTGCGCGTGGTTCCGCCTGAGACATATACTCTGCCGCATTCCGGACAGATACCGGTATGCAGAACCACACTCTGGGAGACAACCTCCCGCCCATCTTGCCGGGCCTGCGCCTGCTCATGGAACACATGCTCCATCTCGTGGCTGCGCACAACGCTTGCAGCCGCATCCGGGTTGATCTTACCAGGCGTCTTGAACGAAACTCCCGGGTCGGTAGAACCGTCCTGGTATTTTCGATTTTCGCAGGTTTCACATTTTTCCGGATCCATCAGGTTTTCCGGCTCCTCCTCATCCTCCTGCCCGGGGAGAAGCGGACCAGCCGATTCCTCCTGCTGAACTTCCTCCGCGCCGGACTGCTGCCATGCGAGCGGGTTTGCGCGTCCGCTCATACTGCCGGTGCCGATTTCTCCGCCGGACAGCGCGGGCATACCGGGCATACTGGTGCGCCAGTCTCCGGTGTCCCCCCCTGCGGAAATGCCCGGCGCCCGGTTGGAGGACGGATTCGGTGCGGAGGCCTTCACCTGAACGGGACTCCGCGCCTGCGAGAACCCCTGCCGCATAGACGGTGTGGAAGCCCCTGTTCTGCGCGGAATCGAATTTCGCTGATACAGGGGGAATCCTGCTGCTGACTGAAGAATGCCGCCAGTCATGATAAACTCCCTCCCAGATTCCAGATTTTAAGGTTGTTTTATGTAAACAATTATCTACTTTTCAGTATAAATAAAAATAGCTTGAAATACAAGAGAAAAAGTAAAAAATCTTCCTGCATAATTTTTTAAAAATGGGCCTGTTCCGGGGTTTTGTTTGGGAAGCTTCTGCCGAAAATAGAGGAACGGAAGAATGGTACATATAAAAACAGCAGGGATTCAGAAAATTAAGGATTGCACAAACCAAAATCCTAATATATAATAGTAAAATGGTAGGTGCCGGATATTGAGGCTTCGGCAGGACTGCCCCATTTTACGTCTTTGCTGTTGCAGGCGAAAGGCATAACAAAATAAAATAATAAAGAGAGGGTTTTTCTATGAAAAAATCGATAAAAACGGCCGTATGGCTGCGAGTGATCGTGATTTTTGTGGCATTGGTATTGAGCGCGGTGTTCACCATTACCGGACTGCTCAATATTCGAAGTTCCTCCCTTTCCTCCAAAACGGCGAATGAAATCCACGTGATTGCTCTGTCGGCGGAAAAAGC
>Ga0137306_103257_pt1 | contig 12318 bp, 8 predicted proteins | sample Inofroosms_March_FD_97187 | JGI IMG/M metagenome (GOLD analysis project Ga0137306, IMG submission 97187) | Mouse cecal microbial communities from Vienna, Austria - N-Acetylneuraminic and N-Acetylglucosamine D2O microcosms_March | ecosystem: Host-associated > Mammals > Digestive system > Large... | reverse complement strand
CCACGCTAAACAGTCCCCGCCGCATTCGTCCATATTAGTATTTGCGGCATAAACTATATCAGAATTCGTTCTTATTATGCCTAAGCTCCTTCCTCCTGCATCTGATTCCTGTTCAAATTCTGCCTCGAAATTTATTCCTGATTCTGCCTTAAAATTTATTCCTGATTCTGCCTCGAAATTTATTCCTGATTCTGCCTCAAAATTTATTCCTGATTCTGCCTCAAAATTCGTTCCTGATTCTGCCTTAAAATTCGTTCCTGATTCTGCCTCAAAATTCGTTCCTGCCACTGCCTCTGGACTTTTTCCACTTTCTGTTCCTATTGCTCTTATGCCTGCCGCATCTAATTCACTTCTGTCTTCTGCTCCTATTTTCCTTATGCTTGCCGCATCCGGCTCCTGCCTGCCTTCTGCCTTTAATTCACTCATCGTGCCGGCATCAGAATTTATTTCTAATCCTGTAATTAAATTCTCTTCAGCAAAAGAACCACTCTGAACTAATCTTAATTTCTTTCCGCTTTCCACATCAAAATTTGTTTCTAATTCTTCCAGATTCTTTCTACTTTCAGCTCTGCTATCTGCCCGTGAACCCACTCTGCTATCTGCATGTATTTTCTCTCCGCTTTCTACATGTATTCTCTCTTCGCTTTCTACGTATATTCCCTCTCTGCTATTTACATCTATTTCCTCTCTGCTTTCTGCCGCCGATCTTTTTCCGCAGCCTGCCTCTTTGACCACTTCTGCTAGTAAATCTTTTACCTGATCCGCCTTTAATTCCAACTGTTTTTCATAACTCAGGTTCTGGTATACACAGCCCCCGCATTTTCCAAAATGCTCGCAGGCACTTTCTGAGAGTTCCATCGGTGAATGCTCCAGCACTTCCAAAATATGCCCTTCACATTTTCCCTTTCGTTTTTTACGAATGGAAAATTTTATTTTTTGTCCGGGAACACAATTTTTTATAATAACTTTCTCCCCTTCATCGGTATATAATATACCCTTATTCGGAAATTCGACCCTGTTTATAATACCTACACCAATCTGACCTTTTTTCATAATTCAACCCTGCCTCCAAAGCTAAAAGCCACAAAAAAGCCAGCCAGAAATTACTTCCGGCCGGCTTTATCTGCTTTAATTATACATGATCATACGCACCTGCATAAATTATATTATGCCAGCATAACTTTCTCAAAATGATAATGCTGTAATTTTTTAGATAAAACTTATATTAGAGCGTGTTTGAAAAATTATTCCCGCGGTGTGTACTCCCAGTTTTTCGCATGGTCTTGAGCTATAAATATTAAAATCATATAGAAAATTCAGATCTTAATTGAAAAGGAACCGCCCTCTAGATCATTATCTGCGGGTCGTGTCTCATGCACTTAGAATAAATTTACCGCATCACTTTGAATATCAGCCGCCCAAAATTCAAAACTGTATAGCAGATCTGCGCTGCAGGGATTTCATGTCCTGGAGCGTGTTTGAAAAATCATTCCCGCCAACTGTACGCCCCACTTTGCGGTATATCTGGCCCTCATTCGGGTCAAATCTCCCACATCATCTTGGACATTAGTAGTCCAAGATGCTTGAAGTGTGACGCACATTTGACAGAAAGCATTTTCAAACATGCTCTAGGCTATATCATGCCATTTAGGTAATCATGCCCTGCGGCCATATCCTGTTCCACAGGCACATCTCACGGAAAACATTTTTCAAACACGCTCTAGTATAGTTTACTCTTCTGTCATTTCATCTGTAACATCATCGACATCTGCTTCTTTCACATCTTCAGATTCTTCTGACTTTTCTTCTTCATCTTCAAAGAAATCATCGTCAAAGTCATCATCAAAATCATCTTCGAAATCTTCCAGATAATCTGGTGCAAAGAAACGATACAAGCCATAGATTGCTGCTGCAGCCACTAAAACAACGCCAATTGCTGCAAAAATCCATACGGCTTTGCTTTTTTTCTTCTCAGTTTCATCCTCTTTTTTCAGAAGATCGCCTACCTTTGCTACATTTTCAGACAGTAAGCCATGCAATTCGTCTAACCGATTCATACTACTTATTCTCCTTTCCGCTCTATTTGAAAGTGTAGATCCTATGCCCCCACTTATTCTATATCATTATAACATATCTTTCCCAGATAGCGAGAAAAAATTTATATTTTATTGTTTTTTTATTTTTTCAGGTGCAGTCCTTATTAACAGGATTAAAATCCGGCTTTCTTCGGCGGCCTTTCGCATCACCCTTCTACTTTTTTCAGCTTGGCAAATGCCGCAAACATCTTTTTTACTCCTGCCTGCTGAAACTGGACTGTCACCTCATAATCACGTCCGCCGGACATGATTTTCACAACCAGTCCTTCTCCAAATTTCTGATGACGTACAAGATCACCTACATCGTATCCCAGTTTCCTGCGGACAGCTGAATCTGCCTGGCCATTCCCGGACATTCCTATCTGGCCATTCCCGGACATTTCAGCAGATACCGCCTGGCCATTCCCAGATATTCCTACACTTCCGTCCATTTCCATGGATGCCGGCCGGCCGTTCCCAGACATTCCCATCACTCCTGGCTGTCCACTCCCGGACATTCCCATCGTTCCTGACTGCTCATTCCCAAGCATTCCCGATAAATCTGACTGCCCATTTCCATTTATGCCTATGGTCATATCCTGTCCATTTCCAGACATTCCCGGTAATCCCGGCTGTCCACTCCCAGACATCCCCACTGTTCCTAACCGGCCGTTTCCAGACATTCCCATCGTTCCTGACGGCCCATTTCTGTCTGCTCCCGCCAAAGCCGAACGGCCGTACCCTGGCATTCCTGCCCCGCCGCTGCTGAGCTGCATAATCATAGGCTTTGCCCGGAATGCCTCCTGCGCCATCTGGTGCGGCGTTATTGCCGGTTTGGGCACTGACCTGCCACTTTTTGCTGCACCTGAGCGGTCCATTACATGGGGTGGGATTTCTTTTACAAATCTCGACATTTTGTTGTACTGGGTCTCGCCCCTTATGACACGCTGATTCGCATAGGTAATCGTCAGACCCTGCATAGCACGGGTAATGCCTACATAGGCAAGGCGGCGCTCTTCTTCCAGCTCTTCCATTGCATTGTCGCTCGTAATGGACATGTAGCTTGGAAACAGCCCGTCCTCCATGCCTGCCAGATATACCTGCGGGAATTCCAGCCCTTTGGCACTGTGGAGCGTCATCAGCACTACATGATCATTGTCTTCTTCCAGGCTGTCAATGTCAGCAACCAAAGCTACTTCTTCCAAAAATCCAGAAAGCGTAGGATGTTCTTCCTGCTCTTCATATGTCACTACCTTGCTGAGCAGCTCTTCGATATTTTCTATCCTCGCCTGTGCCTCGTCGGTGCCCTCTGCTTTTAAATCCTCGACATACCCTGTCGTATCTATGATTTCTTGAAGCAGGTCAGACAGGGAAATCAGGCCGGCTTTTGAACGCATTGCCTGGATAAATGTAGTAAACGGCTCGATCTTTACTGCTGCCCGCCCGAGCGTGGAAATATCCTGCGCCATGCGCAGTGCCTGATAGAAACTGATCTCCTGCTCATTTGCATAGGTCTGTACTTTTGCAAGCGTTGTTGCCCCGATGCCGCGTTTCGGTACATTGATGATCCTGCGCACGGCTAAGTCGTCCCTTGCATTATCAATCGTTTTTAAATATGCCAAAAGATCCTTGATTTCCTTACGGGCATAGAAATTTACGCCTCCGACGATCTTATACGGGATATTTGACAAAATAAAACGCTCTTCAAATAAACGCGACTGCGCATTCGTCCGGTATAAAACTGCACAGTCCTGATAACGGCTGCCGCTGCGTACTTTTTCACGTATATCTGACACTACATAATCAGCCTCATCATATCCGGTATCAAACTGCTTCAGCCGCACCTTATCGCCTGCCGCGTTTTCAGTCCAGAGCGCTTTTTCCTTCCGCCCATAATTATTGGCAATCACGCCGTTTGCTGCATCCAGAATATTCTGCGTGGACCGGTAGTTCTGCTCCAGCTTGATAATTACTGCATTTGGAAAATATTGTTCAAAGTTTAAAATATTTCCTATATTTGCGCCGCGGAATTTGTAGATCGACTGGTCGTCATCACCCACGACGCATAAGTTTTCATATTTCGAAGCAAGCAGGCGTACAAAATTAAACTGGGCGGTGTTCGTATCCTGATATTCGTCCACCATTATGTACTTTAAACGCTCCTGATAATAATCCAGCACCTCTTTGTCACTTTGGAACAATTCTACCGTCTTCATAATCAGGTCATCAAAATCCAGTGCATTATTTTTCTGCAGCATCTGCTGGTATTCGATATACACCTGCGCAATCCGCTGTTTGTTATAATCTGCGGCTGCACTCATATGATACGCTGTAGGCCCGACCAGCTCATCCTTTGCATGCGAGATCGCATTGAGAAAAAACTTCTCCTTATACAGTTTTGTATCGATCTGCAGCCTCTTGCAGATATCTTTCATCAGCTGCTTCTGGTCGTCCGCATCATAAATCGTAAAATTCGTATCAAACCCGATCCGGTCTATATGCCGCCTTAAAATACGCACGCACGCCGAATGAAACGTCGAAACCCAGATGCTTTCCGAGCCATATCCTACAATATCATCAATCCTCTCACGCATTTCTCCGGCTGCTTTATTTGTAAACGTAATTGCCATAATATGATACGGATTTACACCCTTTTCTTCTATTAAATATGCTGCACGGTGGGTCAGCACCCTCGTCTTACCCGAGCCTGCACCTGCTAAAATAAGCACCGGCCCTTCTGTCTGGCAGACTGCCCGCATCTGCATATCATTCATATTTTCATACATCAATCAGATTCCTTCCATTTTCCATAGTCAGCTTGCTCTATATAATTATCTTATTTTATCTTTTCTTTTTCAATTCGTCAACCGGATTATGCGGTTTAAAAGATTGCAAAACTTTAGACTTGCCATATAGTTTTTATTACTATATAATTTATCTCAGAGGTGAAAAGAACATGACCATTGATAAAAAGGATCTGCTAAACAGTATTTTAGACAGCTTAAACCGGATTGACTATATCAAGCCTGAAGACATTCCCAATATCGACTTATATATGGATCAGGTGACTACATTTATGGATGAACAGCTTGCTGCCACCAAGCGTTATGCAGATGATAAAATTCTGACAAAGACAATGATCAATAATTATACCAAAAATGATCTGCTGCCGCCGCCGGAAAAAAAGAAATATTCAAAAGAACATCTGCTGACACTTATATTTATCTACTATTTTAAAGGCATATTAAGCATCAGCGATATCCAAAACCTTTTAAACCCGATTACGGACAAATATTTTTCCGGCAGCTGCACACCAGACCTGACAGCAATCTACGAAGAAGTATTTGGATTAGAAAAAGACGAGGCAGATATGCTCGCCAAAGATATTACCCGCAAATTTAACACAAGCAGCCATACATTTCCACAGGCTCCGGCCGAAGACCGTGAGAACCTGCAGCTGTTTTCATTTCTATGCATGCTCAGCTTTGATGTGTATGTCAAACGAATGCTGATTGAAAAAATTATTGATGCCAGGCGGTTTGACCTAACGGGCGATAAAAACAAAAACCCCGGCAAAGAAACGAAGAAAAAATAGTCTAAGTAAATTTAATTTTATCTAATTGAATTTAGTCTAAGTAAATTTATATCCACCGAAAAATAAACTAAGAAAATCAGCATCAGGCCGCCCGCTCTTTTCAGAGCAGGCGGCCTAAAACTACACACATTTCTGCTGACCTTTCTATTTATCTTTCTCTGCCATACGCTTTAATGCCATATCGTACCCATCATGCCCATAGTTCAAGGACCGATTGACCCTGCTGATTGTAGCTGTAGAAGCTCCTGTTTTTTCTGCAATATCCGTATATGTCCGGTTTTCCCGGAGCATATGTGCCACTTCAAACCGCTGCGATAAAGCCTGCAGCTCATTAACCGTGCAGATATCCTCAAAGAACTTGTAACATTCTTCTCTGTTTCGCAGAGTCAGCACGGCATCAAACAAATGGTCTGCTGCTTCTGTTTTAAGATCTTTACTCATTTTTCCCTGCTCCTTATATGTATAATATCCTTACTGAGTGAAATTTTAGCATATTAACACTTTAAAGTAAACAGCGAAAATTTAACAGCTTTTCTATACCTGTTTCAGATATTTTGCCGGAACAAAGCCTGTATATGTCGTGCCATTTTTCTTATAGCGGATTTTGCTCCACTTTGTTCCCTTTTCATCCCATTTATTACTGAGAATTGTTACTTTTGTTCCCTTAGGCACAGCCCTGGACACTTTATAGCCCAGCCCCGCACCAGAACGCATATTTACTTTTTTGGACGTCTTTCCATATGTATACAGATTTACATAACTGCCTGACAAATATCCTGAATATGTCTTTCCATTGGCCTTATAAGTGACTTTATACCACTTTTTATCCAATGTAGACAGCGTATATTTATAATATTTCAATTCAGTGCCGGATGGAACAACTGCTATAGACGGATATTCTGTCCCAGCATGTTCCCTGAGGTTTAAATTTGTCGTAGTCTTTAAGCCGAATGAATGCGTCCGCTTTGTATACGCAGTCAGTATTTTAGATTCTGCGCCATACTTCATTACAGTCTCTTTTGTAACGGAGTCTGTATCTGAAGCCCCGCTCTTGGAATCCGTGCCCATTTCCGTCTCAGATCCTGTCCCGCTTTCGGTTTCCATTTCAGACTCTGCCGCACTTTTGATTTTAAGCCCTGCACTGCCCTCATCTCCAGATACATCATTCATACCTGCCCTGCCGCCTGCTGCAGTTCCCAAGGCCCCTGCATTCAATCCACTGACATCTACTGTTCCCGATGTGCCTGTTCCTAAAACCGAATCCGACCCGCCGGCATCTGATGTGCCTGTCCCGCTGCTGTCTCCTGTTCCTGAGGCCGAATCTGTTCCGCTGACATCTTCCGTTCCAGGTGTCTGTGTTCCGGTTTGATCTCCGCTGCTGCTGTCTTCTGATATCGGATTCTGTGTATCATTTTGGGTATTATCCCCGGTATTATCTTCTGTTCCCGGTTTGTTCCCAGTGTTGTCTTCCGTATTTTTCTCTTCCAGAATATAAGGTACGACTTTATAAAAATACTGCCGGCCTTCTGATTCCATAACCGTACTATCGGTAAATTCCGTAACCGTATTTTCATTTATGACCTTCAGCTGCTTATAATCGCCTCCATAAGATTTGCTGCGGTAAATCTTATATCCTGCCGCTTCTTTTAACCGGTTCCATTTAATCGTAATCGATGAATCTGTATGGTCAGACATTTTAAGCCCAGTCACCGGCCCTAACCCGCTTACTACTTCCGGCTGTTCTGGTGTCTCTTCTTCCGAGATATCGTAGTAAAAATTGCAGTCTACATTTCCCGCAATTCCATCTACGCGCCCGGTACTGGAATACTGCCAATAAATATAATCCCCTGTGTAGGATGTCTTTGTCGTATAATTGGCCAGCCAGCAGTCATAATCCGTCAGTTTTGACACCTCAAAGGAACTTGCTAAAAAATTAGGACTGCCGTAATACATCGGCTTATAGCCTGCTCCCTGTATGGTTTCCATATAGGCAAATGCATTTTTTGTCACCTGTTCTTTCGGCGTGCCATATGCGCGGTAAGCATTTGAAAATGCCTCATAATCGTAGACTACCGGAAGTGTGATCATATGCTTATAATCATTGATAATTTCTAACGTCTTCTCTGCTTCTTTCTGCGCCTCTTTTACGGTTATTGAATTTGTAAAGAAATAAATGCCGACCTCAATCCCGGCATTATATGCCCCTTTAATATTCTGCACAAAATAAGGGTCTTCATACATTGCAAACTTTGCAGACAGACTCGTATAGCCGCACCGGATAAATACATATTTTACCCCCGCAGCCTTTACCTTTTTCCAGTCTATGTCTGCCTGCCACTTGGACACGTCTATGCCGTGTACGATCCTGCTGTCACTCAGGTGTGCCGCATGTGTATATGAAAGCCCCGTAAACGGGCTCTTTGTCACTTTCGAATTCACCCTCAGGGAAAATGTATCCGTGTTCTGTGCATCATTCTCCATATTTTCCTGCATCCAGAGCATCTTCACATAATCCGGATCATTCAAATCCGGCTCGAGCTGCTCTGGCAGCTGAATACTTCCCGTATTATTTTCCGGCTCTTCAACGTGACCTGATTCTGCAGCTTTTTCCGGCTCTCTTCCATAACCTGATTTTGTATCATCTTCTGGCTTTTCGCCGTAATCTGATCCTGCAGCTTTTTCTGGCTTTACATCATTTTCTGAAGATTCCAGATCCTGCGCGTTTATAATATTTTCTGCGTTTTCCTGTCTGTCTATCTCTACAGCATTTTCTTCTGTCTGCTGGTTGATCATCTGTGTCTGAGGAATCTGCTGTGCTGCTGCCATATATCCAGATGACTGGCTGCAGATAAGCAGACATCCTAGTGCCCCCGCCAAAATCCTTTTCTGGTGCATCATTTGTAATTCCTCCTTTATTTTGCTGATAATATTACATAATATACCAATAGTTAATTAACGCTACCTTAAAAGGTACGAAGCACCCGTCTAAATTTTCCGTGTCAGAATATACAAAATTCTAGAGCGTGTTTGAAAATTCATTCCCGCGATCTGCACCCCCACTTCGCGGATAATTCATCCCAAATTTAATCAACATAGCCCGCTATGCCTCATAAATTTGGGATAAATTCTCCACAAAGTGTGAAGCACATCTCACGGAAAGCATTTTTCAAACACGCTCTAGCATATATTCGAAATGCTGCACAATCCTCCTATTTTAAAAGCCGTTTTACTGCCAAAAAGCGTGAGATATTAAAATTCCGCAGCCTCATATTTTTCTTTGCATAAAATACCCTGTTCATATATATATAATACCAGCCTGCTGTGGTCTGATCCTCATCATCCCACATAGCATAACCCGTACTTTCCAAATCAGATGCCTTATACCCGTTTTTATACCGCTTTGAAATCTGCTGCACCAGCAGATCCATTTTCATCTTCAGCTCTTTCGGTGCCTCCGCATAATAATCTGCAACCGCCGGTGCTGCATCCAGAGACATTCCAGACAGATACCACCAGTCCATATTTTCTCCCGCATGGGACAGGTTGTACGAAGCGATAAAATAATCTACATGAGAAAATGAAAATCCCAGATAAATCACGCTTACAATTATCATACTGTACCGAAACAACGGAAAAACCGGATTAAGTATAAATATAAACACACCCGCCATCAAAATTGCAAGCAGCGCAAGCACTACTAATACCAATATACGCAAAAATGTCAGCTGATAAGTGCTGATATACAAAATCATTCGATAAGCGCTCGAAGCAATCATAATATAAGTGCACCCGCAGATCAAAATAAGCATCCAGTTTAAAACCTTATGATTCAAGAAATATTTCCGAACCAGCAGAACCATGCACAAATTCACGGCACATACAAACAGCAGCTGAAAAAAACCGTCATGCGCATACTCTGCATAAGTCATCCCCTCCGGCAGCTGCATATTGCCTGCAAACAGGTAAACAACCTGTATGACACTAAACGCCAGATACATACATGCGATACAGCCGGTAAAAGTCAGCGCGATGACAGGATCAAATTTCCTGCTTTCTGCCACATCTGCATTCCTTGTACCCAATGCAAGAAAACGTATCCCGCAGTATGAAGAAAAAAATCCAAACAGCAGCATTGCAATGACATGCATGACATGCATCGGCACACGGAATCCTGTAAAAAAACGGATCATCATCGAACCAAAGACCGCATCTGCATCCATCAGGCACGCCCCCAGTACAGTCAAAAGCGGGACTGCACACGCCAGACCTATAAAAACAGCCTGAACTCCACGATTGTATTTTACTCTCTTCAGCTGATAAAAGGCGATCCCGTCACAAAAAGGCGCCAGCATGCAGCAGACCGCCCCCATTACCGATGCAGCAATCTCTGTCATCCCTTTTGCAAACTCCCATCTGCTGTCATCGTAAAAATTATGCAGTAAAAATGCAATCAGAATCATAAAAAAACCGATATAATTGAAAACAATAATCACTCTGTGATCTGTCATGCAGGTAGAAATTCCAAGCAGAAGCATGATTACGATATAAATCCAGCTGCCCTTTTTCAGCTTTTGTCTGGAAATGCTTTTTTCCTGTCCGCTTATGCGGCCCGTCCGCTCTGTCTTATACTCTATCGCACGCTTCATAAAAATTCCCTGTTCATCCGTACCATAGCCAAGCCTTTTAAGGACTATCCCACCATAGAGAACCGCTGCCGCAATCCAGACCGGCATTGTAATCCCGCTGCTGTTTTGAAACATGCACAGAGTGTACACAACAGCATACAGCAGGCTCGGCAGGCACAGGATCTTAAAATATGAGGCCTTATGTTCTGTCTGCTCCATGTACATCTGATTATCTAATGACTGCCCGGCTGCCCGCTCTGTATCGTTTGCCGGATCACCAGATGGAATATCATCCGTGTAATATGTTCCCAATGCTTCTGCACTGCCTGTTCCTGTTTTTTCTGTTTCATAGATTTTTGCATATTTCGTTCCACACATTCCATTTTCTTTCGTTTTCACAAATGTGCTTGTTCCTGCTTTTTCTGCTCCATTGATTTTGGATTTTTCTGTTCTGCAGATTTGAGGTTCTTGCGTTTCACAGATTTGAGGTTCTTCTGTCCTGCAGATTTGAGGTTCTTCTGTCCTGCAGATTTGAGGTTCTTGCGTTTCACAGATTTGAGGTTCTTCTGTCCTGCAGATTTGAGGTTCTTCCGTTTCACAGATTTTGGATTCTTTCGTTCCGCGGATCTGGACTTCTTCTGCTTTCTCAAATGCATTTGGTCTATCTCGTTCTAATATTTCTGGTTTTGCTGCCGGTTCTCCCTGCCTGCAATGATCTGTCAGTTTCGCAGTTGTACCCATTTTTACTGCCTCCTTATATTCCTATCAGTCTGCTGCCTTATATTAAAAACAGCCGGACACGCTCCAGCCTACGATCCTGCGCAAACTCAGCCGGATCTATCAGGCAGAGCCGCGCCGTCTTCTTCATCCGGTTTGTACTCCAAAAGATCTCCGGGCTGACAGTCCAGTGCCCGGCAGATTTTATTTAACGTATCCAGCTTGACTGCCTTTGCCTTCCCATTTTTTAAGATGGAAATATTTGCCATTGTAATTCCCACCTGACCAGCCAGCTCCGTAACGCTCATCTTACGCTTTGCCAGCATTACATCAATATTAATAATAATTGACATCCTATTTTCTCCTTAATCCGCCTATATGCCTTCCACTAACCTATATTGTCAGTTCATTTTCCTGTTTCAGCTCATATGCCTTCCACACAAGGTGGGACAATGCTGCTGCGCAGATTGCTACAACGAAGCTTAAAAATATTGCAAAAATGATAAACAGCATAAGTGCGGGCTGCACGCATCTTATGACAATCAGGCCTGCAAATCCCGCAAACCAGACTCCTGCCAGCACCAATGCCAGCGTGCTGATCTTTTTAAACGCAGCTGCATTTTCCTTTGAAAAAGAATTATCCCTGCCTATTTCCCTGCATACGGTCCAAAACTGGAACAAAATCGCATAACAGCCTGCTGCGATGACATACCCATATACCAGCCCCGGCCAGTATAAATATGCTGCTTCTGGAAAGCCTCTCTTCATTTCTTCAGCCAGAATCGGCATAAGAAAAAAGAAAAATACCGCTCCCAAAATCCCGATCGCCCATGTGATTAATTTTAGCCATTTTGCTATTTCTGATTGTTTCATGATTTCTATGCTCCTTTCGTTTCATGTATCATATCATAAGAATAAATGTTTTTCAATATGTTTTTATCGAATTACGATAAATTCTTATCATTTATCAGAATTCAGCCTAATTTTACAAATTCCCGCGGCAGGCTCAGACGGTTACAGGCTGAGGGCCGGCAGCAGAAACGGGGGCATCGATCCATAAGCGCGAACTTAAGAAAAAAATGCACAAAATAAGGCTTTCAGATGCTTTTAATAAAGAAATTTCAAAAAAAACAAAAAATTCATGACAAACTCTTTATTAGTGTAAAATAATCTTGCAAATAATTTTCACAGAAAAGAGGATTGTCATGAATTTACAAAATAATTCTAACAGACAAAATAAAAATTTACATGATGTTTAAAGCATCATTCCTTAAAGAACCAGACAGGTCTGCTTATGGAAAATTAA
>Ga0137306_103256_pt1 | contig 12319 bp, 14 predicted proteins | sample Inofroosms_March_FD_97187 | JGI IMG/M metagenome (GOLD analysis project Ga0137306, IMG submission 97187) | Mouse cecal microbial communities from Vienna, Austria - N-Acetylneuraminic and N-Acetylglucosamine D2O microcosms_March | ecosystem: Host-associated > Mammals > Digestive system > Large... | reverse complement strand
CTATCTTAAAGGAATCAATCCCTGCATCTATGAGATCCGGAATCAAGTCAACCGCGCTCAGATCTTTAAGGCTTAAAAGATCTGCCGGACTCTTCCCCTGTACCTGATACGGCAGTCTGCAGGGCTGTGCACACTGCCCCCGGTTTCCACTCCTTCCGCCAATCATACTGCTTAAAAGACACTGGCCGGAATAGCAGTAGCACATGGCGCCATGCACAAAACACTCGATCTCCAGGCCTGTTTTTTCCTTCATCCTGCGTATCTCTCCAAGGGAAAGTTCCCTTGCCGGGACAATTCTTTCTGCACCGGCCTCCTTAAAAAAAGCGGCTCCAGGTTCATTGGTCACCGCTGCCTGGGTACTGACATGAAGCGCCAGCCCCGGAAAATGTCTTCTGATATACTGCATCACGCCTATATCCTGTACAATCACTGCATCAAGCCCCTGGAGATAATAGGGCATCAGATAATCCCCCAGTCCCGCAAGTTCTGAATCCTTAAGCAGAGTATTTACCGTCAGATAAATCTTACGTCCATGCAAATGTACATAATCAATTACTTTAAGAAGGAGCTCCTCATCCGGGTTATCCGCATAAGCCCTTGCCCCGAACATACTGCCTCCCATATAAACTGCATCTGCGCCTGCACAGAGCGCAGCCTCCATACTGGCCACAGAACCTGCAGGTGCTAATATCTCTGTCTTCCTATTACAATCCATCTGTCATCCATTTCCTAAATTTCCTAATCATGTGCTCCGGCACATTCCCGCAGTGCCAGGCCCGGCCTTTGGCGGCAGCATACGTCTTCACATAAGCGCCGCATCCCCGGAGAGTTTTTATAGTAACAAAGGCTGCTCTGTAAGCAGCCTCTTATGACTTTATTGTAACTGCCCAACCCCTTCACAGTTACACTTTACTTTCGTTTATTCTTCATCTCTGTTTCTAACTGGACAATCTTCATCTGGAGTTCCCGGTTCTCCTCCTTTAGCTTGTCCAGTGCCTTGTCTGCATTCTCAAGTTTAATCTGCACGGAGATGAGCTCATGCTTTAAGTCATACATCTCCTTGTCCTTCGCCTCAATATCGTTCTCTAAAGTCCCCCCCTGTTTTCTGGCTTTAAAGTAATCATCTGCAATATTGAGCGCAAGAAGGACGCTCCGCGTCTCCGCGCTCTGCTTACGGTATCCTTCACTGCTGCTGCATTCTTCAATTTTGTGATTCAGGTATGTAGATACCTTCTGCAGATAGTCCTCACTTTCAAATCCGCTTAAGGTAAATACCTTTCCTCCTATTAAAACTTCCGTGTAATTTTTTGATGATGCCATAAAAAGCCTCCCTCGAACTTTCTAATATGTTCCCATTATAAACGATACTTTATCAAAAACCAACCATTTTTGGTTATTTTTACAAGAAATATTAAAATTTCGGTTATTATTCACGAACCAGAAGGCCGCAAATGTGCCAGACATCGCATCCATTACCGTGAAATCCCCAAATGAACATATGCAGCCTCTGTTACAATCCTGCCCCTGGGGGTTCTCTGTATAAATCCATTCTTCAAAAGATAAGGCTCATATACATCCTCTATGGTTCCGGCATCTTCGCTGATTGCTGCTGACAGTGTGTCAAGTCCTACCGGCCCTCCGCCGAATTTCTCTATGATCGTAAGAAGCAGGCCCCTGTCAGTCTGGTCAAGACCCTCCTTATCTACATCCAGGAGATCCAGCGCATAATTCGCCACATCCTCTGTGATATGCCCATCGTATTTCACCTGTGCAAAATCCCGGACCCGCTTCAGCAGGCGGTTGGCAAGTCTCGGTGTTCCCCTGGAGCGCCTTGCAAGTGCCGAGGCTCCTCTTGCATCAATCCCTACCCCCAGCACCTCTGCCGAACGAAGGATAATGCTTTCCAGCTCCTCCTGTGTATAGAACTCCATCCGGTGGATCACCCCGAAGCGGTCTCTTAAGGGAGCCGTCAGCATACCCGCCCTGGTCGTTGCCCCTACCAGCGTGAATTTTGGAAGATCCAGACGGATGGAGCGGGCGCTCGCACCCTTTCCAATCATAATATCAATCGCATAATCCTCCATAGCAGGATACAGAACTTCCTCCACCTGCCGGTTCAGTCTGTGAATCTCATCCACAAAAAGAACGTCCCTCTCCTGCAGATTGTTCAGAATCGCAGCCATCTCCCCCGGCTTTTCAATCGCCGGTCCGGAGGTAATCTTAAGGTGTACCTTCATCTCATTGGCTATAATCCCTGCAAGGGTGGTCTTGCCAAGACCCGGCGGACCATAAAAAAGCACATGGTCAAGTGCCTCCTTTCTCTCCTTTGCCGCTTCAATATAGATCTTCAGAGTCTCCTTTGCCTTTTCCTGCCCCACATAATCTTCAAGAAGCTGCGGGCGCAGCGACCCTTCAATCTTGCGGTCTTCTTCCAGATTCTCTGTTGTAATAATCCTTCTGCCCATACAATCCCCTCAGTTTATCAAAAAATCAAATCCGCCCCTGTAAACCGGCAGACGTCAGAGCGCCATAAACTTAAGCGCCTGCTTGAGCACATCCTCCACGCTCAGTTCCCCGGTCAGTTCAACCTGCTTTACTGCCTTCAAAGATTCTGTACTCCCATATCCGAGTGCAACGAGAGCCTGGACTGCATCACTTAAGACCCCGCTGTCTGCCTGCACTGCCTCCTGCGCCCCGGCATCACCTCCTGCGCCGGATACCGCATGCTCCAATGCTGTCTCAATACTAAGCTTGTCACGAAGCTCCACAATCAGCTTCTCCGCTGTCTTTTTCCCAATACCGGGCGCTGCCTGAATCGCCTTTACATCTCCCGCCGCAACTGCGAACCGCAGATCATCAGGAGACAGTACAGATAGAATGGACTGTCCGCCCTTCGGGCCAATCCCGCTCACCCCGATCAAAAGCTTAAATACCTGCAGGTCATCCCTGGTCAGGAAGCCAAAAAGCTGCATGGCTTCTTCCTTTACATTCAGATAGGTATGGAGCTTCACTTCATTTCCTGCAGAAGGCAGAAGGCTCATGGACTGGGTGGACATATAGATCCCGTAGCCTACGCCCCCCACATCCACAATTACCTTATCCTCCTCCACAGAAGCAAGCTGTCCCCTTATATAAGATATCATAAACCCTCCTCAGGAGCTGGTTATAAATCACTTATACATCACCCAGTTCCTCAAAATCGTATATTTGTAAGTCTTTTTAGCATCTGCCCAGCCAGAATACCGATCAGAAGCCCGGTCAGAAGTCCTGCAATCAGAAGCACCGGAAGATAGCCGGATATGGCAAAGGATTCCACAACAGCCATCGCCACAAGGAGCTGTCCCACATTATGAAACACACCGCCTGCGGCACTGATCCCGATTACCGTGTAGCCCTCTCTTTTTTTCAAAATCGCCATCACCGTAAGACTTAAGAGACCGCCCGCAAGACTATACAGGATACTGAAATAGTTCCCGAAAAGAAATCCGGACAGAAGAATCCGCGTGACCGAGAGCAGATATACCTCTTTAAGCCTCATCTTATACAGGGCTATGACTATAATCAGGTTCGCAAGACCGAGTTTGACGCCCTGGATTCCAAAAGAAACCGGTATCAGAGTCTCTACATAGCTGAAAATCAGCGCCAGTGCCGTAAATACACCAAAATATGCTATCCTGTTCTTTGCCATCTTCCGTTCTCCTTAATTGGTCACGGCATCATACTCTCTCTCCCCTCCGCCTTCCACCTCCACGATTACCTTATTCGGAAGACAGATAATGCTCTCGCCTCTCCTCGACACAGCCTTCTGATCCACACAGAGCTTATCCGGACAGGCTGCTTCTGTCATATCTGCCTTTCCATTCCGGATCTGCAGATGATTCGTGCCGCCGTTGATCTCAATCTCCTGATCCTCACTCAGACTATACCTGCCCTCGATTACACCGTTCACCTTCACAGTAACAGAACCAACACTCCCCCCACCCAGAATCTCATGGAGAAAATATGCAAGAAATGCCACTGTGAGAATAATGAGTATCAAAATAATATCCTTATTCATCAGTTTCTTTAGTCTGCTTTTTACATCCACATTCATATGCGCTACCTCTCTGATGGATATTTTAACACACTTATCGTCTCAATGCAATCACATGTTCGATTGCATATCTCTTTTTTTATTGTTATAATAATTACAGTCTATTCAGAAAACGATTCTGATTACGCAGAAACAACTTATACTATATTATAGCCGAGGTATCCAAATCATGAAACAGAAACGTAAAAGATTAACTGCTTTTATCTGTGCCGCAGTACTGCTTCTTTCCGGCTGTTCCGGAAAGCTTCCGGGTAAGGAAGAACTGTCCTACACAGACACCCTGTTCGATACCGTCATCTCAGTCCGGATTCTGGATCCTGCAGATCAGGATGTACTGGACGGATGCAAAAAACTGTGTCAGGATTATGACGCTTTATTTTCAAAGACAAATGAAGACAGTGAGATATACAAAATCAATCATGCAAAAGGCGAGGCTGTAGAAGTATCAGAAGATACGCTGAAGCTTATAAAGACCGGGCTCTATTACAGTGATCTGTCAAACGGACTATTTGATATTACCATCGGTCCGGTATCGAAGCTCTGGGATTTTAAGGCCGAAAAGCCCTCCGTTCCATCTTCAAAATCAATCTCAAAGGCAATACGGCATGTAGATTACAAAAAAGTGATTATCGACGGCAACACGGTCCGGCTTGAAGACCGGAAGGCTTCTCTTGATGTGGGCGCTATCGCAAAGGGGTATATTGCCGACCGGATTAAGGATTACCTGAAAGAGAACGGGATCCGGCATGCGATTATTGATCTTGGCGGCAATATTCTTACCCTTGGCACAAAGACGGATGGTTCGAAGTATAATATTGGAATCCAGAGGCCCTTTGATGAAGCCGGTTCTCCAATTACCTCTGTCAAGGTTGCGGATCAGTCTGTCGTAACTACCGGGGTCTATGAGCGGTATTTTGAAGTAGATGGGAAAAAATATCATCATATTCTGTCACCTACCAGGGGACAGCCTTGTAAAAATTCGCTGTACAGCGTAACGATTATAACAGATTCCTCACTTACAGCAGACGCACTCAGTACTGCATGTTTCCTTATGGGATATAAGAAGGGAATGCGGCTGATTAACCAGTTGGAAAATGTAGATGCAGTATTTATCACCAAGGATTTCGAGCTGCACTTTTCTGATAACTTCCAAAAATAAGATAACTATATACAAAAGCGATCAGAAACTTACCACTCTCATAACGTTTCCGATCGCTTTTTATTCCGTTATACATCGTTTGTCCCCCTCTAATTGTAATGTCCCTTGCATGAAATAACCACCGCCATCTCCTTCTCAACCGCATAGACAATCCTGTGTTCATCATTAATACGGCGACTCCAAAATCCGCTCAAATTCTCCCTCTTCCTCAATCAATTCATGTTCCATCAATTTCAGCCGTCCCGCCTTATAATCCTCCATTTTCTTTCCCAAATAGCGGATATTGCTTTCGCAGTAAAAAGGGTCTGGGTCTGCTGTGATTTCAAAGGGAATCCTTCTTTCCTGTTCCATAAGCTCTGCCTCCTTCTGCAGCCAATACACAGCAGACAGGGACACGCCTATATTCCGATGAAAACAATCAGGGGCGCTTTTTATGGAGGTGAAATCCGCTGCTTACGGAGACTTAGCCGTGAGGGCTCTCCCGAACGTCTTAGTCGCAGTTAGCAGTTAGTTCACCGGAATATTGCCCCGTTTGAATGGAATATAGGCGTGTCCCTGTCTGCGTCCGTCCTGTCTGCGTCCATCCTGTCTGCGTCCGCCCTATCATTACAGAACTTTTTCTATTTAATAATAGTAATAACTTCCGTGTCCCATGTTTCCTATGACGCTCATACCAGTTACGAACATGGCTATCCCCATAATGATGGAAAGAACAACTCCGATTGCTATGAATATAAGCTCTGCGCGGCAGAAGTTTCTGCGGTTTATGTTACCGGTTTTACCGAATGCCCATACACAGCACATGATAATATTGACACAAGGGATGGCCATGAGAAGGAGCGTCAGTACCCACTCGCCCATTGATAAAGGAGTGGTGTCCATTCCGTCCTGGTATTCACTGCCATACCCTGTATTGTTTCCTACATTATAGTTGTAGTTATCCTGATACTGCTGCTGGTAAGACTGACTGCCATTGTTCTGTCCGGAATTTGAATAGGTATATTGCTGGGACGTATTCTGCGCTGAATCATTTTGCCAGAATTCATTCTGCTTTTCATTTTCCTGGTTATTTTCAAATTTATTCTCCATTTGTTGAACCTCCTTGTTCTCTTCTTGAACCTGATAGCAAATATAAAAATCGTAAATACACGAACCTGCCAGACTATGAGAAATCAATCACTTTACTGCAGGTTACTGCGATTGCTCCCGGGCCGATATGGCAGCTTACACTTAGGGACAGCCGGTCCATATGAATCTCATACCCCGGGAATTTTTCTTCCAGCTCTTTTTTCCAGCCGGCGGCCTCTGTATCGGAGCAGGTATAGGCTGCTGCCAGGTGTACTTTCTTTCCGGCAAACCGCTCTGTCATATCCTTCTGGATTGCCTGGATCATGGTTTTCTTTGCTGCCTTCATGCCGCGTACTTTTGCAAATGCATCCAGCTTCTCCCCCTGGATCTGCAGCACTGGCTTAATATTAAGAACTGCCCCGAGAGCTGCCCCTGCTGCTGTGACACGACCGCCTTTTTTCAGATATTTCAGAGTATCTACTGTGATATAGATGCTTGCCTCCAGCTTTTCGCGCATCAGAACATCCTCGATTTCCTGTGCACTGAATCCCTTTTCTGCCATCTCCATGGCTTCTAAGACAGACTGCCGCTGAGTAACGGATATCCTCTGGTTATCAATGACATGTACTTTTCCGTCATAATCCTTCGCAAGCATCATAGCCGTCTCACAGGAGCTGCTCAGGCCGCTGGACATGGGGATATGGATGATTTCTTCATATTCCTCTAAAAGCTCGTCCCATAGTTCCATGATACTTGCCGGGGAAGGCTGTGAGGTGGAGATATCCGCATCCTCTGCAAGCTTTTTATAGAATTCCTCCTGTGTCAGGGTAATATCTTCAAAATACAGCTCCCCATTGATATAAAAAGGCATTGGCAATACACGGATTCCCATCTCCTTTGCCTGCGCCTGTGTAATCCCGCTGTTGCTGTCTGTTACAATCGCAATCTTTCCCATTTTTTGCTTCTCTTACCTCTCTTTTATTTTCTCGCAGCTGTATATTTTCTTGTAACTACGAGGATACCTGAACAGCTGCATATTCGCTTTGTAATTCGGTTTTCTTGCTGGTTTACTAATTTTTAAAGCTGTGAATCGGTGCTGGGATTCTTCCCTTGCGGTTTATAAAGGTGCTGCAGTCGAATTGATTGACCGGCATGATGGGGGCATATCCGAGAAGGCCTCCGAAGCTTGCCGTCTCTCCCACGTCTTTTCCGATTACCGGAATCAGACGCACTGCTGTTGTCTTCTGGTTTACCATACCGATCGCCATCTCGTCCGCAATAATTCCAGATATGGCCGAGGCTTTTGTCTTTCCCGGGATGGCAATCATATCCAATCCTACCGAGCATACACAGGTCATGGCCTCCAGCTTTTCTAAAGTAAGAGCCCCTTCATTTACTGCGTCAATCATTCCCTGATCCTCGCTGACCGGTATGAATGCGCCGCTTAAGCCTCCCACGTAGGAGGATGCCATAACGCCGCCTTTTTTTACCTGGTCATTTAACAGGGCAAGGGCTGCCGTTGTTCCCGGCGCGCCAACACGCTCCAGACCGATTTCCTCCAGGATCTCTGCCACACTGTCGCCCACTGCCGGCGTCGGGGCAAGGGACAGATCCACAATCCCAAATGGAACTCCCAGCCTCTTTGAAGCCTCTCCTGCAACCAGCTGTCCCACTCTTGTCACTTTGAATGCAGTCTTTTTAATGGTCTCACAGAGCTCCTCAAAGCCTTTGCCCCGGACCTTCTTAAGAGCCCGCTTCACAACACCCGGACCGCTGACCCCTACATTAATGACTGCATCTCCCTCCGTCACGCCAAGGAAGGCTCCGGCCATAAAGGGATTATCATCCGGTGCATTACAGAATATCACAAGCTTGGCACATCCGAGGGAATCTCTCTCCTTCGTTGCCTCAGCCGTCTTCTTTACAATCTCGCCGCAGAGACGTACGGCATCCATATTGATACCTGTCCTGGTGGAGCCTACATTGACTGAACTGCAGACTCGTTCTGTCACCGCAAGAGCCTCCGGTATGGAATGGATCAGATTCCTGTCGCTTTCTGTCATGGCTTTCGACACAAGCGCCGAATACCCGCCGATAAAGTTTACGCCGACCTCCTTTGCCGCCGCATCAAGAGTCCTTGCAAGCTTCACATAATCCTCCGGACATCTGCATGCCGCACCTCCTATGAGTCCTGCGGGTGTAACCGAGATACGCTTATTTACAATCGGAACTCCATACTCTCTTTCAATCTGCTCTCCTACTGATACAAGGTTCCTTGCTGTCTCTGTTATCTTTTTGTAAATCTTATCATTCAGCCTGTCAAGATCCGAATCTATACAGTCCAAAAGACTGATCCCCAGCGTGATCGTGCGGACATCCAGATTCTCCTGCTCAATCATGTGCTGGGTCTCTTTGACCTCATATATATTAATCATTGCATCCTCCTGGTTCTATTTTCCTGTTATCCCCTGGCTTCGCTCATCATCTGAAGAGATGCCCCAAAGGGCTTCGCACTTTGTTTTGCACGATCCGATTTACAGACGGTGCATTTTCTCAAAGATCTCTTCTCTCTGACAGTGAATATTGACTCCGATTGAAAAGCCAAGTCCTTCCAGCTCCTGTGCCACTGATGCAATCTCTTTCGTACTGTTTGTCACATCCACAATGGCCATCATATTAAAATAACCATCTACAATTGTCTGGGAGATATCCAGTATATTAATATTCGTCTCTGCCAGATACACACATACCTTTGCGATAATCCCAACCTTATCTTTACCTACTACGGTAATAATGCATTTTTTCATGTCATTCCTCCATCTTCCTGTAACAGTTCAGGCAGACTGCCCTGTTACGTCTTCCTCTGCCTTTATAGCGTCACTGCCTCTGAAATCGTATCCCTCTTCGCCACCATCATAGGAATATCCTCCCCTTTATATGGATTATCCCCTAAAGTGATCTCCAGCTTTACTGTCTCATATGCAAGCTCCGCATAATTATTCTCTTTGCTTAGATGCCCCAAAATGACATACTGTAACCCGTCATGTAGTATATCACATAAGAGTCTCCCTGACAATTCATTTGAAAGATGACCTTTTTCTCCCATCACGCGCCTCTTAAGCGGATAGGGGTAAGGTCCTACCTCAAGCATATGTATATCGTGGTTTGCTTCCAATACAATTCCGTTCAGATTTTTAAGGCGGGATACTGTGTAATCATCGTATACACCCAGGTCTGTCGCAACTGCAGCTGACTTTTTTCCGTTCTCAATACGGTATCCGGACGGCTCCCTTGCATCATGGGAAATTGCAAAGGGAAGAATCTTCATTCCTCCCAGGCAGAATTCCTCATCTACCGTAATTTCCCTTAAGATTCCCTCTGGAAGCTTTCCAAGACTTGCGGTTCCCCGGATTCCCTCAATGGTTCCTTTCGTTGCGTAAATCGGAATTCCGTATTTACGGCTGAACACCCCAAGCCCCTGAATATGGTCAATGTGCTCATGGGTGACCAGAATTCCCGAAAGCTCCTCTCCCTTAATACCCAGAGTATGAAGTCCGGCTTCCACCCTTTTTTTACTAATTCCCGTATCTATGAGAAGATGAGTATTCTCATCCCCTGCATAGATGCAGTTTCCGCTGCTCCCGCTGGCAATGCTGCATAATCTCATGTATGTACAATTCCTTCCTATAGTTCCTTTATAATACTGTCAAGCTGGAACATTGTCTCTGAGAAATCACCGCTATTATCAATGGCCCTGTCACAGTTTCTGAGGAACTGATCCTTCGGAAGCTGTGCGGCAATAATCTCGTCAATCTTCTTCGTATCATACCCTCTGGAATAATAGAGACGCTTTCTCCTTGTCTCGTCATCCACATAAATGTACCACAGCTCATCACACATAGAGCCATAATTCGCCTCAATGAGAATCGCGGATTCTATAATGAAAAGATTCGTATTCTTACGTTTTTCATGGGAAATAAGGCGGTCTACCTCGTTCTTTACCGCCGGGTGTACAATCCGGTTCAGAGCTTCAAGCTCTGCCGGATTGGAGAACACAATATCACTCAGCTTTTCCCTGTCAAGCTCTTCCTTTTCATTAAGTATTTCCTTTCCGAAATGCTCTACAATAGCATCATAACAGACTCCGCCCTTCTTCTGGAGCTTCTTTCCAACCTTATCTGTATGGCAGATACTTGCACCGTACTTGTTGTTCAGGTATTCTAAAATCTCAGTCTTTCCCGCGCCTACACCGCCTGTAATTCCAATAATTTTCATATCCTTCACCTCTTATGGGGTTATACTCTACTTTGCTTCGTACCAGTTTTCACCTGTGTGCATATCAATCTCAAGCGGCACATCCAGGTCTGCCGCCTGTTCCATCTCCTCATGAAGTATCTTCTCCACAGCCGGAAGCTCCGGTTTATATACCTCGATCAGAAGCTCGTCATGAACCTGGAGAACAAGCCTTGACTTAAGCTTCTGTTCCTTTAACCGCCTGTTCACTCCAACCATGGCTATCTTGATAATATCTGCCGCTGTCCCCTGGATCGGCGCATTCATGGCTACCCTCTCTCCGAAAGAGCGCTGCATATAATTGCTGGAGCTAAGTTCTGGAACCGGACGTCTTCTGCCGAACAGGGTCACCACATAGCCCATCTCCTTCGCGTGCTTTACCGTATCATCCAGAAACAGCTTAATGCCTGGGTACGTACGGAAATACTCATCTATATAGACTGCGGCTTCCTTCCATCCGATACTCAGATCCTCAGAGAGCCCGAAAGCACTGATGCCGTAAACAATACCGAAATTCACGGCCTTGGCATTTCTTCTCTGCAGGTCCGTCACCTCGTCAAAAGGTACATGAAATACCTGTGACGCTGTAATTCTGTGAATATCGCTCTGCTCCTTATACGCCTCAATCAGCCGCTGGTCCCCGGAGCAGTGGGCAAGAATCCGAAGCTCGATCTGGGAATAATCCGCATCCAGGAAAATATAGCCATCTTCCGGAACAAATACCTTCCGGATCAGTCTTCCAAGCTCCATCCGGACCGGAATATTCTGAAGATTCGGCTCTGTACTGCTGATTCTTCCTGTGGCAGTAATCGTCTGGTTAAATTTCCCATGGATCCTGCCATCCTCCTGAATATATGTCACAAGTCCGTCCGCATAGGTAGACTTAAGTTTCGTATATTGCCGGTACTCTAATATCTTATGAATGACCGGGTAGTCCGGTGCAAGCTTTTCCAGTACATTCGCCGCAGTAGAATACCCTGTCTTTGTCTTCTTTCCGCCTGGGAGCTTCAGCTTTTCAAAAAGAATCACGCCAAGCTGCTTTGGAGAGTTAATATTAAAGCTCTCACCAGTCTCCTCATAGATCTCCTTTTCCAGCTCTGTAATCCGCGCTCCGAGCTGACTGCTGTAAATCCTAAGAGCCTCGCCTTCTGCCCGGATTCCGTTCTGCTCCATATCATACAGCGTAAATACAAGGGGCATCTCAATATCCGTAAAGAGATGATCCATTCTCATCTCCTGGAGCTTAGACAGCATGATCCCGGATGCCTCATAAGCCGTATATGCTTCGTAGCATACCCTGACCCAGAGCGGAGATTTTTCCTCAATAATCAGATCCAGCTGTTCCCTCGCCACGTCCTCATAAGTATAATCACTCTTCAGGGGATTCAGAAGATATGCCGCAACCATTGCGTCAAAGCATACTTCCTTCCGGCTGATCTGCATATATTCCATAGCAGCCTTGATATCAAACATGGCGAACCTCCCTGCGGACGCCGAAATTTCCGAAAGTCTGCCCAAAAGCCATCCGCCTGAGATCTCATCACCTGTTCTTATGCAGAAGATCTTTGTCTTGTCAAAGCAGATACCGATTCCGCCGATCTCTGCATGACTGGCAAAAAGAGGCAGGAGGTTCTCTGTATCTTTAAAAATACAGGCTCCGACACATGCCGCCCCTTCTGCATCCTTTAAGATCTTCTCTGCATCAC
>Ga0137306_103255_pt1 | contig 12323 bp, 10 predicted proteins | sample Inofroosms_March_FD_97187 | JGI IMG/M metagenome (GOLD analysis project Ga0137306, IMG submission 97187) | Mouse cecal microbial communities from Vienna, Austria - N-Acetylneuraminic and N-Acetylglucosamine D2O microcosms_March | ecosystem: Host-associated > Mammals > Digestive system > Large... | reverse complement strand
TTTCTTGGGCTGTGGGTGATAAATTTCCCGCAATCTGGAATCTTTCTATTTTGATTGCACCATTTTCAAAAACTTCTTATCATTAAATTGTTCATTTGTCAGAAATTCTCCATTATAAAACATGGCATAAGTTGTACATGGACTTGGTGCAGCCTGCGCCTGTTCTTTGGTTTCAATATGAATTGTCTTAAATGGAATATCATTATCCAAAGCAATCTGTTCAACAATTGGTACATATTTGCCATTGAAAGGGCACTGGCTTGTATAGTATAAAACATAGCCATTTTCTTCGATATGCGGATGTTTTGCCGATTCTGTAAATTGCGGAATCACTGCTTTTTCATCAAAAGGAAAATACATTAGATTAATTCCCGTATCTGACACATCAGCAACCGTAAATCCTTTATGCAGTAAGTGTTTCGGATCAGACAAAAATGGTTTCTTTTTTGCAGAGGAAAGAATACAAAGCCCCGATTTTCCTTTTTCTTTGGCATCTTTTATGCACTCATTTAATAAATCATTTGAGTATCCATGTCCTTTCAATGAGCCTGATACCCAGAAACAATCTATATACATATAGTTTTCTGCAATAATAGGAACCCACGCATTTTCTGCCGGAATATATTCAATAAAGCATTTTCCTCTCTCTGTGCTTTTTAGAAAAACAAGTCCGTCGTCAAAACACTGCATCATCCAATCTTTTTTAGACAACACCTGTATATCCTTGTTATTCGATATCGCGCAACAAATATGTTCCCTGTTAATATTTTCCTTTGTCACTTTTATATATTCCATTGTTCCAATTTCCTCCATAAATCCCGGCTTCATCAACGACTTTCCGCAATCCTTTCCACAGACTATCGCCCCGCCCACTTTTCAGCAAGCCGGTTCAACAAACAAATGAAACGAAAATGCACACGATCGGAATATCGCAAGTTCGGGCATTTTCGTTTCCCTTTTCACAACATCTCTTTTTATAAAATATAAACGCCCTGGGAGTCAAAATCAAGAAATGCCTTCTCCCCTGCCTGATACACCCGCCGGTTTACAGGATTATAATCTGTGATCTGAAGCTCCATATCTCCCACCAGCACCTGATAATACTGATAAGCTCCCATAAATGTAGATAAAACAACGGTTGCCTCCAGATAACCCTGTTCGGCTAAAGTCACCGCCTCTGGGCGAAGTACCAATGCCGCTTTATCTCCGATCTTCGCACCACAGAAATTATTTACCTCCAGCTGTTTTCCAGCCACCTGAATCCTTGCTTTTTCCTCTTCTGTGGACAAAACTTCTGCCTCCAGAAAATTAGCCTCTCCAATAAAATCTGCCACAAACCGGGAATTGGGATGATAGTAAATCTCCTGAGGCGTACCGGCCTGTTCTACTTTGCCTTTGCTCATGATTATGATCTTATCCGAAATACTCATGGCTTCCGATTGATCATGTGTTACATAAATAGCCGTGATCCCTACCTTCTGCTGAATTTTGCGTATCTCCGTTCGCATAGAAACACGCAACTTGGCGTCCAGATTACTTAAAGGTTCATCAAACAGCAGAACTCCCGGCTCCAACACTAGCGCTCTAGCCAACGCCACCCGCTGCTGCTGTCCGCCAGAAAGCTGATTCGTCATCCGGGATTCCATCCCATCCATCTCCACCAGCTTTAAGATATTCATCACTCGCTCCCGGATCTCCTCTTTGGGTAGCTTGCGTATCTTTAATCCATATGCAACATTGTCAAATACATTGTAGTGGGGAAGAAGCGCATAGCTCTGAAACACCATCGCCGTATCCCGTTTATTAGGAGTCAGATGGTTGATCGCCTCCCCTCCCAAATAGATTTCCCCTTCATCCGGACTCTCAAATCCGGCTATCATTCGTAAAGTTGTCGTCTTTCCACAACCAGACGGTCCTAACAAAGTGACAAAAGTCCCTGCCTCAATATCCAGGGTAGTATTCTCCACCGCGTAAAACTCTTTCCCGGTCTTGGGATCCTGATAAATTTTGGAAATATGTTCCAGCCGGACTCCCTTCTTCTCTTTTTCCATCTATGCATCCTCCCTAACCTTGATCTTTCTACTGACGCCAAAAAACCGAATCAGCGTATTCATAACCAGCACTGCGCCATAAGTAATGGCAATCAGAACTGTGGCATAGGCACAAGCCACCCCATAATTCCCCTTCTCTGCCTGCTCATTGATCTGACAGGTAATCAGCAGAAAATCTGGTGTCACCAAAAGAATAATCGCGGAAATCGCTGTAATACTCCGCACAAAAGCTGTGACCAAACCGCTGAAAAAAGAATCTTTGATTAGCGGCAAAGTGACAGTCATAAATACTCTCGCTGAATTTGCTCCCATATCGTAAGCCGACTCCTCAATCGATTTGTCAATCTGACGCAACGCGGAAATCCCGCTCCTAGTCCCCGTAGGAAGACTTCGCACGATAAATACAATAATGAGGATCAGCCCGGTTCCATAAAGGCTGCTCATAATTCCGGTCCTGAACAGCCCGTTGGCATACCCCCGGATATAGCCGATTCCCAGTACAGTCCCGGGCACCGCCATTGCCAACATAGATACAAATTCAATAAATCCCTTCCCCCGGAAACGCTTCTTCACTACCAGATAAGCGATCACCATAGACAGAAATGCCGTCAGCGGCGACGCAATCAGCGACAACACAAAAGAATCCTGAAACGCCTTCAATCCGCTGGTCCGCAGCATATACTGGAACCATTTCAATGACAAACTATAATCCCTGCCCCACAGCGTAAACAACGCTCCAAATGGCACCATCACATACATCAACACTACAAAAGCGGCCACCAAAGTACAGAATATTGTCAATGGCACGGTCACGCTCTTATCCTCAATCAACATACGCATCCGCGATGCCTTCCCCGTCAGGGTAGCTGCCGTCTTTTTCTCCAGATAATACTTCTGAATCAAAAACAGCACTACTGTCAGAGACAACAATACGACTGACATAGCCGCTGCCCCTGTGGAATCATAGGCGCCTGTCACCTGCAGATAGATGGTGGTAGCCAATGTATCATAAGAACCGCCAATCAACATAGGATTGGCAAAATCTGCCACCGATTCAATAAATGTCACCAAAAATGCATTGCCCAATCCAGGCAACAAAAGTGGAAATGTCACACTGGTAAACACCTTCCACCGGCTTGCTCCCATATCCCGCGTGGCCTCTTCCAGAGACGGATCGATATTTTTCAAAAGTCCCTTCAGCATTAGATAACATACCGGAAAAAAAGTAAGCGTCTGAACAATGGCGATTCCCTTCAACCCATAAACATTAGAATCATAAATTTTTAGAAGTGACCGGGTAATAATACCGCTGCGTCCAAAAAGCATGATCATGGACAAAGACAATACAAATGGCGGAGATACCACCGGAAGCATCGATACCACCGCAAAAAGCTTTTCTAAGATCTTCGTCCGCAGCTTCACGTATACTTCCACATAAGCAAACAATAAGCCGATAGCTGTCGATGCAATCCCTGTAATCATTCCCAACACCAGAGTATTTTTAAAAGCTGTTTGGAACCGCTCCAGGCTCAACACTCGTTGAAAGACCGCAAATGTTACCTGGCCCTCCTCCAGAAAACTGTCCACCAACAACATCAGCAACGGATACAAAATAAACAATGCCAAAAATACCAGCAGAACAACAATCATGCTAATCAAAATCGGATCGGAAAAAAACTTTTTTCGTTCCAATCTAGCACTCTGTTTTCCAGCCACAAGTCACTCCCCCTTTCTTGCTAAAAACCGTCATCCGCCAAAAATCAAATGCTGCGCTGCGCAATCCGCGCATTACGCAGCATCTGATATTTCTCTCTGAAACTTTTTTCTGAAAAACTTCCTTATTCTGTCAAGAACCGGCTAGCATCTGCACTGTCGGCAGCACTTCCCAACGCCGCGAAGAAATCCTCCACATATTTGGCGCTGTTTGCCTTGGCATCCTCAAAATCATAATCTATGGTATTGTTCATATCCAACCCAAACCGAGTTGCCTCCTCCGGTTGCGTCGCATTGGAAAGTACCAGGAACTGATAAGAACCGGCCTCCTTGGCATGGTCCACACAATCCGGAGATAATGCATATTCAATCCACAGCTTAGCAGCATTGGGATGCGCACAGCCATTAAAAATTGCGGTAGCGCCAACCTCAAAAGATGTACCATCTTCTGGAACGATCAGCTCAATATTATCATATCCCTGCAAAATCTGGTATATGCCATCATGAAGGAAACCGATACCAATCACGCACTCGCCTGGGCCCACCATCTTAGACGGGCCAGATCCTGACTTGGTATACTGATTGATATTCTGATCCAGCGCCTTGAAATATTCCATCGCCTCATCATGTCCCTTCATCTGAATCATGGTATTAATCAAAAGCTTTGCTGTACCTGCCGTGTTTGGATTCGACAACATAATCAAACCCTTGTACTCTTCTTTTGTCAAGTCATCCCATGTCTTTGGAGCTTCCAGACTCAACCGCTCTAATTCCTCCGTGTTGACCATAAAGCCCAGAATCCCTTTGTAAATACCATACCAGCAATTTGTGGGATCTTTATAATCCTCACTGATCAAATTCGCCGCATTCTCGGCCTCATATTCCATCAAAAGTCCGTCTGCCACCGCTTCATTGTAAGGGTCGGTAGTCCCTCCAAACCAAACGTCTGCCGAAGGTTTACCGGCTTCTTCTGAAATTTTTGTGTAGACTTCTGAGGTGGAAAGTCTCTGGAATTTGGTCTTAATCCCATAAAGCTGTTCAAAATTTTTACAAGCCACTGACAAATATTCTTCTTCACAAGAACCATATACCGTCAGCTCTCCCTCTGCTTTTGCCGCTTCAATCAAAGCATCCAGGCCACCTGTTGCCTCTGCTTTCGTCTCTCCCTCTGCCGGCTTTTCCTCAGCTGCCGGCTCTGTTGCCTGTGTCGTCGCCTCCGTAGCCGGTGGGGCGGCTGTCGTGTTCGTATCCGCGCCGTTGCCACAAGCAGTCAAGCCAAATACCATCGAACATGCCAACATCAATGCCAGTTTTTTCTTCATAATACAATCCTCCTTTACACTTATAAAATCCCCGCAGCCCAAAATAACAAATGTTCTGTTACTTCTTTATTTTTCTGCTGCACATGTGCATTATATCACAAATATATAAGAACATAAAGCTTTTCTTGTATTATTTGCCAAATATTTTATCCTTTTCTCTGCCCCACTTCTTTCTGGATATAATTCCCAATATCCGTAATACACAACAAGGTTACTACCAGAAACAATCCGGGAATGACAATCACCCACCAAGTATTTCGTATCAATGCGCGATTGGCCAGCGACAGCATACTGCCCCAGGATAACTGATCCGGCGGCAAGCCCAATCCCAAAAAACTGAGTGTGGATTCCATGGTAATTGCCATACTAACGTTGGAAAGCATAGCAAACATCACCGCTGGCAGACAATTGGGCACCAGATGATAAACCATTACATAGAAAAAACCTCCTCCCGTGGCCCTGGCATACAGCACATATTCACTGTGCCGAATCTGCCGGATCTCACTGCGCACCATGCGGGCCAGAGAAAACCAGCCCGTGATGCCAATCATCACTGACATACTCATCATATTTGCAGCAGGCACAACTGCCGTCAAGATTAACATCATCAAAATCGAAGGAATACTCCCACAAAATTCCATAATCCGCATCATCACAGAATCAACCTTATCATTTGCCGTTCCACTGACGCACCCATAAATAACACCAAGTATGGCCATAATAACAGCCGCTAAAATTCCAATTCCCAGGGAGATTCGTCCTCCATAAAACATAACCGAAAACAAATCCCGCCCCAGGGAATCCGTTCCAAAATAAAATTCTCTGTTTGGCGGTTGATTTAATGCCTCCAGATAAAAGCCTGCCGGATCATGATTGGCTATCATTGGGGCTCCCAAGCAGCCTGCCACAATCACAAGCAATACGCTCATCGCTAGAACCGGTTTCCTTTTCACCAGCTTTCCATTCTCCACCATTCCTCTCACCACTTAATCACCCCGGTTTCTTTTATACGGGGATCGATCTTCTCATTCACTATCTGAGCCACAAATCCTCCCACAAACACCATCAATCCCGTAAGCAACACATTGACCATCAATAAATTGTAATCATGATATTTGGCACTCTCCACCGCCAGATTCCCCACGCCTGGATAGTTAAATACTGCTTCAGCCACCACCGTTCCACCAGTGATATGAGAAATAGAAATTGCCATCAGATTCACAATCGCTGGCATTACATTCCGCAGACAGTGTTTCCATAAAATCTCGATTCGGCTACAGCCTTTCGCTCTGGCAAATAACGCATAATCTTTCTGCATCTCATCCAAAAGCTTATTGCGAATCATACAAGCATAATACCAGAGATGACTGGCTATCATCACAGTCAGAGGAAGTATTAAATGCCAAATACGGTTACCCAAATTCTTTTGCATCCCCACATCATAAGCTCCGCTACTTGGTAGCCACCTCAAATTTATGCTAAAAACCAATACCAACACTACTCCCAGCCAAAAACCAGGAATATAATAAAAAATAGTTCCGATCCGACAAATCAGCCGATCCGGCAGCCGGCCTTCATAAAAGGCACATACGATCGCCAGCATGGTCGCTAAAACAAATATCAGGATATAGGCTATCCCCCCAAGAAGCAGTGTGTTGCCGATCCGTGATTTCATTACTGCCAGCACCGGCATCTTATATTGATATGACAGGCCAAAATCTCCCTGAAGAGCATGGATAAACCAACGGACATACTGTACAAAAAAACCATCATTCAATCCCAAACGCTCTCTGGCGGCTTCTCTCTCCACTTCTGTCATAGACTCCATCGCATCCCCATAAAAGGATTGCAGCGGATCTCCTGGCGCCTGTCTCGCCAAGTAAAACACCAGTATGGATAACAAGAACATTTCCAAAATCAGCCATATCAGCTTTTTCGCTATTTTTTTTGGCATTTTCATCTCCATTTTTCTGTCATATATTTTCCCTGTTTTTTTTAAACAGAGGAACAAAAAGTCATTTTGCCGACTTGCTTGTCAACAAAATGACTTCTGCCATTCATATATCTGTAGTCTCTAAATTCGGAACTGACCAATCAAATGATTCAGAGTTCTCACCTGATTGGACAATTCATTGGAAACCTCTGCACTCTCTTTGGCAGCAAACGAATTTTCTTCTGTCACCTTAGACACTTCTTTAATTCTGTTTTCCACAGAAGCAATCATCTCTGACTGTTGAACGCTAGCCAAAGCAATCTCATCCATCAGCGCTTTGATTGACTGGATGCATTCGCTGATCACCTTCATCGCAGAGATGACAAGATCCGTCGATTCCGTACCCGTTTTTACGTCACTAACCGAACGTCCGATCAGAGTACCCGTACTTTTGGCAGCTTCGGAGGATTTCGAGGCAAGGTTTCGGACCTCGTCCGAGACAACCGCAAAGCCTTTTCCAGCGCTGCCGGCCCTGGCTGCCTCAACAGCGGCATTCAGCGCAAGGATATTGGTCTGAAAAGCAATATCCTCAATCGTTTTTATGATACCACCGATTTGAGCGGAAGATTGATCAATATTCTTTGTGGCAACAATCAGCTTCTCCATTCGATTATCTGCCTCTGCGGCATAACCCGTAGCACGGGCAACCAACTCACTGGCATTGTTACAGCGAACTGTACTGCTTTTAATTTGTTCTGTAATTTCTGTGACATGGGAAACCAGCCCATTGATAGAAACCTTTTGCTACATTGTGCCCTGAGACAACGCCTGCGCACCTGCAGAAACTTGATTGGCTTCATGATCTACCTGATTGGCTATCTGAGCGATTTTGCGCATGACATCTGTCAGATGGACACGAATGCTTTTCAGGCTTTCTGCTAGGACTTTGAAATCGCCGACATAATAAGATTCATTTTTCACCACATCCACAGCAATATTGCCACTCGCCATCTCGCCTAGAATCCGACCAATATCATCAATTGTCTTTCGCAGACAATCGCATACATGGTGAATTGTCTGAGCTATCATACCGATCTCATCCGTTCTGCCATAAAAAGCTTCTAATTCCTGATCGGCAGTAAGCTCGAGATTACCAAGGCGCCCAATGGCGCTTTCCATAACCATAAGCTCCTTCCCCTCCCGATGCAGAATAAAAAGCGTAACCAGGATGATAAAGGCGGCTACCACCACGCACAGAACGCCTACGGTAATACGTACAAGCACTACTTCTTGGTAAACTTCCGCCACATTGTCCCGAACCATAAAGACCCAATTGCGATCTTGCAAATATTTGTATACGACTAGCTGTTTTACACCGTTTTCGTCCTTGTAAGAATATGTACCCGCCTGAGTATTGCCATCTGCTTTTATTCGTTTCAAAATCTCCCGATAGCCAATGTCGGTGGTTTCCGTATTTAGCAAAGCATCATCCTCGTGATATAGATACATCCCTGTATCCACATTTAAAAATACATATTCGCTGTTAGGCAAACCTTTGATATCCAGATCCAAAAGGACATCCATCAACCGGCTGGCATAAACTCCTGCCCCCACATATCCGATGCATTTCTGCTCTTCAAAAATCGGATAATACATAGAAAGGATCATGCTTCCCGTTCCCGGAGACTTCATGATTCCCAGATTAGTCAGTTGCGGCTTTGCCAGAATCGTATTTCGAAATTCTTCTAACGACTCACCCGTTCGGGTGGTCATCCCAATTGCCTGCGCCGATGTATGCGTCAGGACATACGTGGAAGGAGTCCCGATATACAAACCTTCAAAAACCCCTTTCACTGCCGCAAAATCTTCTGTATATTTCTGTCCTTTTTGTAGCAGAACGGGATCCTCCGGATCGGCAAGAAGCTCCCGGACTTCACTGCTCAAAGCGAAAGCTGTCATATATTCTTCTGCAGAAGTCACATAATCATTGATAATAGAAGCTCTCGATTCTACCGCATCGATCATTTGATTGGTAATATTGTTTTCAACCATATGGGAGATACGCCCAGATACAATAAGCCAAAGCAACAACAATCCTGCAACGGTAATCGCCGAAGTGATCATACCGATGCGCGTGGCAAGCTTCTAATTAATAAGAAATTTCATAAGACTCCTCCTGCAGCAAAAGAATAGATTTTCAGATTAGATAATCCATGACCAAATGCCTTTACCTGTACAGACATTTAGCGGATTCTAAGAAAGTCAAATACACCGCAGCAAGCTGCGGAGTATTAAACTGCATGAATAATTTTATCACGATTTGTGCTATTTTTCAAGTCTGGATCTAACACAATTTCTCTAACGGACACAACGAAATCCCTGCTTCTCCAAACGCTTGCCGGATCCTCTCCACAAAAGCAAGAGCCTTTTCTCCATCCCCATGAACACATATGGAATCTGCGCGAATCGCAATATCTTTTCCGGTAATCGCTCTAACGGTCTGATCTTTGATCATGCGAATCACACGAGCGATCGCCTCCTCCTCGTCAGTAATCATTGCCCCTGGCTTTCCTCGCCCTACCAGAGTGCCATCTTCCTCATAAGCCCGATCGGCAAATACCTCCAAGGCTGTTCGCAATCCCATCTCCTGTGCTGCATGGGCCAACTGACCACCGCTTAATGCCAGCACAATCAGCTCTTTATCAAATTCTGCAATTGCCTGACAGATTCCCCTTGCCAGTTCATAATCTTTGGCCGCCATATTATATAGCGCCCCATGCGGTTTTACATGCTGTAACTTCAATCCTGCCGATCGGCAAAATCCTTCCAGTGCTCCCAACTGATACAGTACATAAGCCCGTGCTTCCTGGGATGTCACCGCCATATTTCTCCGGCCAAAGCCCATCAAATCCGGAAATCCCGGATGGGCGCCCACGCGAATCCCTGCTTCCTTTGCCAGAGAAACTGTTTTTGCCATCACTACCGGATCCGATGCATGATAGCCACAGGCTATATTGGCAGAAGTAATCAAAGGAATCACCCTTTCATCCATTCCCAAAGTATATCTTCCAAAACTCTCTCCTAAATCGCTATTTAAATCCACACGGTACATATCTCACCCTCATTTCTCTCATCAAATGTTACCCTCAACAGGCAAAGGGAAACACGTTCTTTGATTTTTCACACCTCCGGCACCTCTGGCGCCGGTTGCTTCAGATTCAAAAACTTTTCAATAAATCCAGTATCTGCCTTTCCTTCCCGAAATGTCGTGCTTCTGATAATCTGAAACTGAAAATCAAGATTCGTATCCACTCCCGTGATAACCATCTCATCCAATGCCGTCAGCATCCTGCGGATCGCGGATGGCCGGTCTGGCCCATGAACAATCACTTTAGCTATCATGGAATCATACTCTGCCGGAATCCGATAACCGGCATATAAAGCAGTATCCACCCGAACCCCGTTTCCTGCCGGAAGATGAATATTCTGAACAACTCCTGGACTTGGCATAAAATTACGTCCCGGTACCTCAGCATTGATCCGACATTCGATGGCATGACCACGCAGCCGGATATCTTCCTGCGAAAAGCTTAAAGTTTGCCCCATAGCCACCCGGATCTGTTCCATGATCAAATCGGTTCCGGTCACCATTTCCGTGACTCCGTGTTCCACCTGAATTCGGGTGTTCATCTCCATAAAGTAAAACTCTTTGTCAGGACTTACAATATATTCGATAGTTCCGGCATTCGTGTACTCAACCGTCTTTGCCGCCAGCACCGCATATTCGTTCATTTTCTGCCTGGTAGCTTCATCAATGGCCGGAGATGGCGATTCCTCAATCAGCTTCTGATGATTTCTCTGCACCGAGCAGTCCCGTTCTCCCAAAGCAACTACATTTCCATAGGCATCTGCCATAATCTGAATCTCCACATGGCGGGGATTTTCGATAAAACGTTCCAGATACATCGTATCATCGCCAAAAGCATTGGCAGATTCCCGCTGGGCCAGATTAAACTGAAATTCAAACTCATCTTCATTGGCCGCCACTCGCATCCCCTTGCCGCCACCGCCGGACGAAGCTTTGATCATAATCGGATATCCGATCTCTTCTGCCAGCTTCTTTCCCTTTTCTGCATCGTAGACCGGCTCCCTGGTTCCTGGCACCACCGGGACTCCAGCATCCATCATCGTCTGCCTAGCCTGAGACTTATTCCCCATCCGATCAATCACATCTGGTTCCGGTCCAATAAAGATCAATCCATTTTCCTGGCATTTCCGAGCGAATGCACTGTTTTCAGAAAGAAAGCCAAACCCTGGATGTATGGCATCTGCATCTACATTCAATGCCGCGCTGATAATCCGATCCATATTTAAATAACTGTCTCTGGCAGGTCCCTCTCCGATACAAATCCGCTGATCTGCGAGTTGCGTGTGCAAACCGTTTTCGTCCTCTTTGGAATAAATAGCCACACTATAGATCCCCATATTTCGGCAGGCACGTATAATCCGCACAGCAATCTCGCCGCGGTTGGCAATCAAAACTTTTTTAATCATTCTCCCAACCTCCTGAACATTCAGATTTTCTTTACTCGGAACAAAGGCTGCCCATACTCCACTTTCTGTTCATTGCTGACCAGAATTGCCTCAATTTCACAGTCATATTCGCACTGAATTTCATTCATCAGCTTCATAGCCTCCAAAATACAGACCGTCTGCCCTTCTTTTACTCGATCCCCTACCCGAACAAAAGCAGGCACATCAGGAGCTGCTGCCGAATAAAAAGTACCTACAATCGGTGAAGTGATAAAAAGAGATTCCTCCTCCTCATCTGTCTTTATCTGTAAAGGTACCGTCGCCGGAGCGACTCCCATAGCTGGCATAGAAGGCATTCCTGCCGTCACGATAGGCGGATGCTCTCGCTTGCTCATGCTGATTTTCACTTCTCCTTCTTTATAAGTAAACTCTTTCAAAGAAGAATCTTCTATTATTTTTACTAATCCTGCAATCTTTTCCAAATCCATATTATACTCTTCCTTTCCTGTCACGATTTGTTCCAATTTGATGAAACATAATACAGGTATATTATCCAAATGTATCATTCTGTACCTGTAAAAATCCGCAATCCTTCTCTTTGCCTCTTTCTCTATGAAAACAGTCTCCGGATTCTCCGGGAAACCTGACGACATTCCAGCACTTCCCGGCAAGGCTGATGAATCTTCTTTCTCATCCGGTTCAGCTCCTCTAATTCTTCTAGGTAAAGTCGTTGCGCCTCCTCTACATAAATAGCTTTAAACCGAACCTTGT
>Ga0137306_103250_pt1 | contig 12327 bp, 3 predicted proteins | sample Inofroosms_March_FD_97187 | JGI IMG/M metagenome (GOLD analysis project Ga0137306, IMG submission 97187) | Mouse cecal microbial communities from Vienna, Austria - N-Acetylneuraminic and N-Acetylglucosamine D2O microcosms_March | ecosystem: Host-associated > Mammals > Digestive system > Large... | reverse complement strand
TAATATAGACGCTACGCGCCCCACCGACGGATTTACTTTAAACGGATTTAACGGTGTGTTCGGCGGCGGCACGTTCAGAATAAACGACGGCAGCGGCACGGGTACTAAAATACAGGGTATAGCGTCAAATCAGCCGAAGTATACGTATTCATACGATACTTTGAATAACGATTTCTCGGGTTATACCAAAGATATTATTACAACGCTCAACGGTTTAAAGCAGACGCGTACGTTTAAAGAATTGTCCACGAGCAAGGTTTACGGCATGACTGCCGAAACCACGAAAACTACGGGCGTAGACGGACTGTACTTTGCTCGCAGAACGGACGGCAGCTATCTCGACGGTTATACGTTTGCGCCTTCAAGCGACGTATCTTCGTTTGAAGACCCGTCAATAGTCGGTAAGTCGTTTATATCGTATTCATTCGGAACAAAGGTCATGTTCCCCAACGGCGACGGTGCGTACAGTTCGGCAAACGAATACGCGCTCGACTACCTGGTAGTAACAGCCACAACGCGCACTCAGATCGCGCCGGTTGAAATATTGCTCAACGTCCGCGACCGCATGGGCGCAGGCGCGTCGGGCAATTCGTCGGGTATTTCCAAAATAAAAGTCGTTATAAATATCAATAACAGCACTCCGCACGTGCAACACCCCAACAATGTTTATACATTGACAACGTTGCCTGTTGTCGGCAATGAAAATCAGACGCTCACGGGCACTGGCGCGTCGACCGACTTCTCTATACGTCCGTCCACGCTTGTCATATATGCGGCTACTTCCACTAACGAAGCAGGTCGCGGTAACGACTTCTTGGTAGATAACGAAAAGGACGAAGTTAATTTCCATATTGCCACACCGCCGAGAGTTATAAGGTTTAACGCAGCCGGCGAAGAAGTGGACGTCGACGAAAACGGGGTATTGCTCCTCGGTAATTATTTAAACGTTACGATAACTGCCGATACTATTACGATAACCGCGCTCAACTCGTCGCAGAGTATCGAAAAGATGTATGTGGTGTTTGACGTTACCGACGGCAAATCGAGCGACGGAAGAGAACTCGATCACAGCACTTGCAGGATCCAGGTGCAGGTCATGAACGCCGTTATGACTGTGAATAACGACGGCGACGGCTTTGATCGCGAAGAAGACGGCGCTAATCTGTGGACGGTGGAATCGGCTACGCAGTCCGATTACACTCGTGCGCGTTATTTCGCGTCGGGCGAGATCGCAAGCAATATACTTAAAGAAACCGTATCTGACGGACAGGTAAAAACCATAGTTAAAGATACTGACGGGTTACAGGGCGCAATTCTTGCTCCGGCTATGCCGAACAGCACTGATTTGAGCAATAAATACTTCACTGCGGACGGAACCGGCGAAAGCTATATAGCTAATGTGCCGTTTATCCTTACAGGCAATGAACATTTTGAAAGAGGCGGCGCCGTAAATCTTTATATAGGTAAATACGCCAATAATAGCGGCAATATCGATGCGTTCTTGACAAGCGCAGAAATATATTATTATATTGTAAACGGCACGAATGCCGACGGAACCTACAATTACACTCGTTACAGCGCTTCGGAGTTAAAAAGTCTCACGGCAGCGCAATGGCTTGCTGATGATTTCTATGCGAAATTTTATGACGGCGAGGGACGGTGGAAGGTAACGGATTGGGCGATAGAAGTTGTTCCCAAAACATCGTCTACCGCAGATAACTTTATTTCGCTCGGTATCATGTTGCGCGACGACGTTGCCTACGGCGGTGACACTGCCGGCAAGACTACGGGCTGGTCGAGCAGTATGATAGTAAATAACAATAACGCATATTCCGTTACAAGCGCGGCTGCCGTCGACGGTTTTTCAAGATACACTTACAAGCTCTACATAAACGGCTTGGGGATCGTTCCGTATACGTATTACGATCAATACGACGGATATTACACGGTGTCCGATCCGAGAAAAAATACGACCAACGCATACATTGCGCCGTATGATTCCGGAAATAATAAAGTCGGAAGTGATTTCGGCGATCAATTCGTGTTCGGTACCGATTATGACAAAAAGTATGCGGATTCGACCCAAAAAGTATTCAGATATTCGGATACAATAAGAGTATCGTCCAATAAAGCGCAAGATCCGAAAAACTATACGTATATTCCTATGAGTTATTTGGCGCTCCGTAACGGTCTTGCTACAGTCAAGAACGACGGAACGGGTGAGTTTGACTTTACATCGTCCAAAACGTTTGTTGCTTACGATATCGGCGACGAATACGGTTATAACTTATCGGGCTTGACCGGAGCGGTCACCTATAAAGACGCAATAACCATTAGCGACGGTACGCCCGAGGGTACATGGACCGGATCTAAGCTGGACGATAACCCTTACCTTTGGATCACGTCGTTCGATTATCTTAATGATACAAGACCGATACAAACTATAGAAGAATATAGAAATGTAATGCTCAGCCCTTACTTTAATCAGTCGCTTTCCATGTCGGCTTATACGGGTGAAGGGAATAATCATATTGATAATTACGACGATATAAAAGCGGAGTATAAAACCGGAGACCTGGTTTATCTTGCGAAGCAGGAGTACGAACTTCCCGAAAACTTATTCGGTATAGGCTTGTTGAAGAAATATACGCGTGCGAGCGCGGCGTCGCTTACCATATCGATAAAAGTCGCGCTGTGCCAAGAAAGCGATCAAGCCGGAACAAATACCAAGATAGCTTATACATCCGATAATCGCGACGTCAATACCGCGGTTGTGACGTTTAAGCTCGAAATAGGCAACGATCCCGTAACGTTGACCAATTCGCCCAACGCGGAAACAGGCGTTGTATACGACGAAAATTCGGGTTACTATACCGAACTGCATCTTCAAGTCGGTTCGGATGCCGGTGTTGTAAATCTTGTCCGCAACGGAACTACCGTTACCGATAAAAAGAACGTATCAAATATCATTTATAACGATGACGACGTCGTAAGCGAAAACGGCGTTGTAAACGAAGAAAAATCGGATTCGGCGTATTTCTATTACGACTCGCTCACGCCCATCAAAAACGAGTCCGTCCTTTCGAGATTGACTGCGTACACGCCCGTAGCGGGCAGTAATGCTTTTACTTTCGATAACGTTGCTCCGGCTGCAACCAATCAGAGAGGTTGGGCGCAGATATCGATGCAAAATTATTTCGGGTCTTACGATCTTACGACGGGCGGTTTTTATCCCGTAACGGCGGAACAGTTGAGCAAGATAGATATCGACGCCGATTTCCAACCTAACCCCGGCATATACGGCGGCAACATAAGCGGCGGTGCAACCGAAGGATACAGCAGTTTCTTCAGAACTGCAATATCTCCCGACGGTAAAACGCTTACGCTTACTCCTAATGCCAAAACCACGCTCAATACCGAACTTATGAAGTTGAAGGGCGCGGAAATAACCAAATATTATGCCGAGCGCGGACTTAAGCTTGACAGCAAGGGTAAAGGCTATTATCCGCTTAAAGTGGTAGTTTACGACAGTCACGGCGACGGCGTTGCGGTAGGTGCGTATCTTGCGGTAGAGATCCGCGTATATGTAGACAGCGCCAAACCCGCGCTTTCCAACAACCTCGAGGATTACAGCGCCAATCAAACCGACAACGCCAAAAAGATAGACATATCTTTACCTGTAGATACGACTTATCAGTTCAGTCTTGCCGATATTATCACATCCAACAGCTTGCTTTCGTACCGCGACGACGTAAATAGCAAAAACGGTAGCGATTGGTACTGGGCGAGCGATTACGATTCGTTGGTGAAGCGCGCCAATACATCGGGCAACCGTTCGGATATGCTCAGAGCGGATACGGGTATGTATTTGTTGTCGCCGTTCGCAGACGAAGCGTGGCATTCGTCTACTACGACCGCCGATCTTATAGCCGGAAATGGTATGCTTTCCGATAATAAGATCGCCAAAGCAAATCAGCCCGACGTTATCATGTATATGAATTATACGGGCGGCAAAAACGGTTCGTTGGATGAAACTTCCGATCCCACGGGCAACAGCGTACAGATAAGGGTAAACCGTCGTACTACTTATAACGGAAAATCTTACAGCAACTTCGTATATAAGATGAAGTTTACCGATAATTCCGATACGTCTACCGATTACCTTTACATAAACGTTACCGTAACCAATCTTACTCCGTCCGTGCGTACGTCACAGAGCATGAGCGTTGCGCAGGATCTTAAGATGCGAGTAGGCGATTCGTTTACCGTGCTTACTACGCCGTACGATAGGTTTACGGGTGCAGAAACGGGCAAGAGCGTATCCGATTCGGCGGCGGCGTCGACTTCGTATCAGACCGTTGCCGACAGCGCGAAGCGTTCGGGCATTGGGTCGCGTAACCTTTGTAAGATCAGCACCGATTTCGGATATGCAACTTCGGTTAAGTTTACCGATCTTACGGCTAATAATATAGACGTTAATCCCACCTATAAACTGCACGATTACTATGATAATGACGTTAAGTCGCAACACCTCGGATATTTGGCTGTTGCGGACGACGACTCGCCGTGGTCGTTGCGTATCGAGCAGGTAATCGTTTATAACAACAGCAAGAGCATAAGATGGCAGAGTATGGATCTGTTGTCCGTTGAGGGTACTTACAGCGGAACTACATATCCGCTCGACATTCTTATTACGGCTGACAGCGTTTGCAACAAACTGCCCGTAACATTCGTTCTTTCGGACGGCGAGGGCGGACGCGTGTCATATACAATGTACATAACCGTTGAAAGTTCCAGACCGAGCGCTATCGGCGCACCCGGAGACGATCATACGCTTTGCAGCGCGCTTGAAACTACTGACGAACTCGGCATATACGAAACCTACATGATGTCGGATACCGCAACTGATTATGTACATAACAAAGTCGAGATCTTAAACGGAACCAATAGAGCGGAGAAAACCGCTTACGGACATTTTACCGTCAATATCAATGAGATCGCGTACGATCCCGACAGCAACGACAATAACAATATAGCGCTGTTTACGGGTAACAACGGCATCCTTACGCCCGATTTCGATATGTTCACCATAAACGGGTTGAGCCTCAGAAAGGACGGATTGTGCTATTATAACGATTACTACAGGATCGATGTAGACAAAACTTATACCAATTTTACACTGACATGTTTGACGTATAATCCTTACAGAGATTTCGATGAACTTAAATTCTATGTTCGCGACTGCGGAAACAATGTTTTCGACAGAGCTTTGCCGATAACTATCAAGATCTGTTCGTTGTATTCTACCGTGACTAACAACCGTCAAGCCGCTGCCGGAAAAGTAACTCCGACGGGCGTCATAGACGAAGCGACGGTGGATACTATAAACGTAAAGCCCTATGACGATTATATGGGCGACAGCGTGAAAGTAAAGCAGATAATTGCGGACGAGATAGCAAACGGAGTACCCGAAAATCTCAGAACGAAGATCGTCGGCGTAGACAGTACATATCAATTCCTCCATTACAACGATGTTCCGGCGTCTGTCGATCAGAATGCCGCCGATATAAATACGTGGGGATTGTTCGATTCCGATGTTGCCAATACGGCGATAAATCTCGATTACGACGTTCGCATTTATGCGCTTATGAACGAGGATGCCGCGGATTATAGGAATTTCTCCGCTATGAGCATTGCCGACGCGTCTAAGCTGTTCGCTTATGATCTGACTAACCATTATTGGTGGATCAACGATGCGTCTGCGGAAACGGTCAATAAGCAATACTTTGTCGGCGGCGTGTATGCCGGCGGCGGAAATATAACAAACAATGTAAACAGTACGCTTGTCGAGTTTATCAATAAATATTTCGTGTTCGAAGTAGGTGCGGACGGCGTTTCGCTCAGCATGCGTCCCGTAACGCGCAATATCGACAGCAAAATACTGTTCTACGTGGAAATCGAAAAGAACGTTCCGTCGAGTACGGATAGGTTTATTCGTCCCACAACGACGGCTGTCAAGTCCGGTACGTTGTTCTATGTAAACGTGCAAGACTCGGCGCCCATCGTCAACGCAAATGCGAGCATGCTTGAGTTTAGCGGTAAAATAGGCGAAAGCCGCATATTCCCGATATTCGATAACAGCAATCCGTTTGCGTCCATGTTTACAGATTCCGATGCCGAGGATACCGTTCGCGTAGACGGGTTTGTAGCGTCCGGCAACACAACAAAAGATTATGAGGACGCTCTTGTCGACGCCGATTGCGATTGGCGTGCGTCGGCCGGAAAACAGCGCGCGATAGAGATAACTATCAATAACGACGATATCGAAGCCAACGGAATTCCCGCACACTCGCTGCGTGTTACGATACTTCGTCGTATCGATAAGCTCGACAGCGAAGGGAACTATTTGAATAAAGTGAAGTTCCCCGTGTATATAGTAGGCAAAGACAGAGCCAATGAGTCCGATACCGCTACGCTCATGATAACCATAGAAAACTCCGATTTCGACATTGACGAAACCAAGCTTACTGAAGATGCCCGTCACTTCGATTCGTTCGGCGTCGGTTATGAAATGAGTAGAGGCGAAAAGGACCGTAATTATAATATAGACGTTAAGATCGCTCCCGACGACGGCGCTTATGCGATCAATCTTGTTGCCGACCGTTGGTTATCCGATCCCGACTTCACGTCTATGGCGGCTGATACCGATTCGTTCAGATTGATAGCTCCGGCAAGCGCAACGGATGCCGCTAAGTATCTTATGAATGAACCGCTTAATGTGTTTGCCGACGAAAACACCACACCCTCGGCGGTACTCACGCCCATGTTCGGCAACAACGGCAATAATGTGGACGAGTATCACTTTGTAGGCTTTACGGTAACCGCGCTTTCTTATAACCGCGGCGAAAAGAGTACGGCTTATATACGCGTTATCGACCGAAGCGGCAACGCAACGGCAGACAATGCCGGTATAGTGTTTACGGTAAATATCGAAGTGCTTAATGCCGCGCCTACCGTTATATCGGGTCACGAAGTCATAACATACAAGGTGGACGGTTCGGATACAAAAGCCGGCACGCCCATAGCTATAGACGTCACCAATCACATCGAAGATAAAAACACCGGCGATATGGAGAATATCCGTATTGTAAGTATGCTTCCGCTTTTGGTTGACGACACCAAGATCAACTGCACGTCTGTTCGCGATGACAGTGAAACGGGCGGCAACCTTGTGGACGTAAATCTTGTAGACAGCACTAACATGACCGTTACGCCGCGCAAAGGTTTCTACGGCACGCAGGATGTTCAAGTAGTCGTAGCTGACGGCGATCTTTCTCAGGACGTCAGCGCGCGTACGGCAACGTTTATCGTAAGAGTTATCGTAGTTTACGACTTTACGCAGGTGCTTAAGCTTAACGATATTTCCGCGATACGCAGTATCCCCGTTAAAGTTACTTCGGAAAAATTGTTCCCCGAAGTAAAGGATACTTATAATAATATCGTACCCGTAACTCCCGCTCCGGCGCCTGCCGCGCTCGCGTCTGCGGACGGAGAAGAAACTTTCAATCCCGGTAAGGATTATGTTATAACATCTATTATCCACAATGCTGTCGGTATTAACGTAGATATACGCAAGGACGCGGACGGAGATTGGCAGTTTACATGCGATCGTGAAATAGAAGGACTTTCGTTCAACGTTACTTTCGTGCGCCGTATCGATTTGGAAGATAATGTGGAGAATCCCACAACGTTCAACCACACGTTCGTGGCAAACGTCGGGGTCAACCACGCGCCCACGCTTTTGGAGAACTTTAAGCGCAGCACCGGTTATCTCTTTAAGATGGGCGATAGCGATTACGGTCTTGACAGCAACGGAACAGTGGCTATACCTACGGATATGCTGTTCTCGGATGTCGATATTGAGCTTGGCGACAGACTTTTATTCGATCCTCAGGCTACTAAGACTGTGTCTTCCACAATGTGCACTGTGCGGATAAGCGAAGACGGCACTATTCTGTACCTTACGTTTAACTATAACGGCGAAACCGATCTTATCGTAGGAATTAAAGACCGTACGGGCGAAACCTCTACGGCAACTATCAGGATAAAGAATGTAGACAGACCCGATGCGCCGTTTATGAGTTCGATCATGATAAGCGTAGAAACGCACCCGTATATTTGGTTGGGCGTAGGTATAGGAATTCTGTTGCTGATCATTTTGTTGATACTGCTCATAATTCTTCTCAAGCGTCGTAAACGCAAGCGCGATGAATTGGAAGCTATGCTTGTTCAAGAGCTTGAGCTTGAAGAGGAAATGTTGCGCATAGCCAATACTTCCAATGCCATGTATCAGTCGTTCGGATTCCTTCCGCCCACAATGCCCACACAGGCAGATCCTAATCTTATGATAGGCGGCGGCGGTAATGCTCCTGCCAACGACGCTATCGGCTTGAACCCCGGTAACAACGGCGTTCCCACCGATTCGGATATGTAATAAATAAACGCGGACTTGTTTATGCGAGTCCGCGTTATTTATTGTGTATCGAGATTGCCGAAAATCGACAAATTAAAATGCAAAAACAATTTAAAAAAGCTTGTGTTTTTTGCGAAAAGGGTATATAATGATTTTGACGCGAAACGATTTCGCATAAGGCATTTTAATATTTTCGGCAATGCCCGTTATTTTCGGATTTATCGTTTAACAACGAAAATTATATTTTATGCCGTGTTTATTGTTTAATAAATGCGTGCAATCAATTTTATACGGAGGCAGTTATTTTGCAGCAAAAAAAATTTGTCGAGCCTGTTTTAAAGGTCATATTTTTGGGCGGTGTAGGCGAGATAGGTAAAAATATGACGGCGCTCGAATTCGGCGAGGACATTATTATTATCGATTGCGGTTCGACCTTTCCCACATCGGACACGCCCGGCGTGGACTTGATAATTCCCGATCCGGCGTATCTTGTTTTGAATAAGGATAAGATACGCGGAATAGTTATAACGCACGGGCATGAGGATCATATCGGTTCCGTACCGTATTTCCTTAAGCAGTGCAATGTTCCCGTATTCGGAACGCGACTTACGCTTGCTCTTATCGAGAACAAGCTGCGTGAAATGCATATAGATAACGCCAAACTGAACGTGGTGCAACCCGGCAACGTCATTCAGCTCGGCAGAGCGTTTAAAGTGGAGTTCGTAAAGGTATCGCACTCCATTGCCGGTTCGTGCGCGCTTTCCGTATCAACGCCTGTCGGAACAGTTTTTCACACTGGCGACTTTAAAGTGGATTATACGCCCATAGACGGCAACATGATAGATTTGCAACGCATTGCCGAAATAGGCAAGCAGGGCGTATTGCTTTTACTGTGCGAAAGCACAAACGTCGAGCGTCCCGGTACGTCTATGAGCGAGGCTACCGTAGGGCGCAGCATGCGCAATATTTTTAACGAAAATAAAGATAGGCGACTGATAATCGCTACGTTCGCGTCGAATATCCACAGGCTTCAACAGATAATCGATCTTGCCGCAGAGTTCGGGCGTAAAGTCGCATTTTCCGGACGTTCAATGATAAATGTTGCGGAATGCGCCGCACGGATAGGCGAACTCAAGATAGACCGTAGCCGAATAATCGATATAGAGAAAGTAAAAAACGTCGATGATAAGGATCTTGTTATTTTGACTACGGGAAGTCAGGGCGAGCCTATGAGCGCATTGACGCGCATGGCGGCAGACGATTTTTCAAAAGTCAAGCTCGGATTTAACGATACGGTTATCTTATCCGCACACCCCATTCCCGGCAATGAACGCATGGTGTATTCGGTTATAAACAATATTTACCGTCACGGCGCACGCGTCATTTACGAAAGTCTTGCGGAGCTTCATGTATCGGGACATGCTTGTCGCGACGAACTTTCGCTTATTCACGCGCTGTTAAAGCCGCAGTATTTTATACCTGTACACGGCGAACACAGACATCTTCAAAAACATGCCGAGCTTGCCGTTGCCATGGGCGAGCAACCGTCGCATATTATAATCACGGATATAGGCGATTGCGTGTATGTTTCGCATAAAACATTCAAGATCGGCGAACAGGTCGCGTCAGGCAGTCTTTTGGTGGACGGTTTGGGCGTCGGTGATACCGACAGCACGGTTCTCCGCGACAGAAAGCACCTTTCCGAAGACGGACTGCTTATTGCCGTAATTTGCATAGACGAGTTGTCGGGTACGGTATCCGCGATAGATATTACGTCGCGCGGATTTGCGTACGATAAAGAGGGCGGCGACGATTTCTTTGACGGGTGCAGAGATTCGGTGGCGCGACTGTTATCCACATTCGATCTCAGAGATTGCGATAGGAACACGCTTAACAACACTATACGCAAAGAGCTTAAAAATCATATATTCAAAATGACTCGGCGTAGCCCTATGATCTTACCGATGGTGATCGACTGCTAATGAAAAATATCGAATTGCTTGCGCCTGCCGGCGATATGAAAAAACTCGACGTTGCGTTTACGTACGGCGCAGACGCAGTGTATTTGTCGGGCAAAAAATTGGGTATGCGCGCCGCTTGCAAAAATTTCGATTACGACGAGCTGAAAGCCGCGTCGCTTGCCGCCCACAGTCGTAAAAAGAAATTTTATGTAACGCTTAATATATTTCCGTACGACAGCGATCTCGAAGGTATCGACGAGTATATAGATTATTTAAAGAGCTTGCATGTGGACGGTCTGATTGTATCGGATGTCGGGCTTATAAAGCATTTGACCGATAATCATCCGAGCGTCGCCGTTCATGTTTCTACGCAGGCAAACGTGCTTAACGGCATGGCGGCACGCATTTATGCGGATATGGGCGTTAAGCGCATAGTTCTTGCGCGCGAACTCGATCTGACGCGTATCAGGCAGATCCGCGACGGTTTGCCTGACAGTGTGGAACTCGAAGCGTTCGTTCACGGTGCGATGTGTGTGTCGTACTCGGGCAGATGTTTGCTGTCTAACTATTTAACGGGGCGTTCGGCGAATCGCGGCGAATGTAACCAGGCGTGCAGAATGGTATTTACACCCGAGAATACGAACGAGAAGCTTGAGTTTGTGGAAAATGGCGGAACGTATATATTCGGCGGAAACGACTTAAATATGATAGAGCATTTGGACGAGCTTGCCGACGCCGGTGTTACATCGTTTAAAATCGAAGGCAGGGTAAAATCCGAATATTATGTTGCGTGCATCGTCAACGCTTATCGTCATGCGCTTGACGATATTAAAAACGGTAAGACCGTTTCGAAAACATTGGTCAACGAAATTTATAAAGCGCCCAACCGCGGATTTAATACGGGGTTCTATTACGGGCAACCGCAACATGACGAACATCCGACTAAATATTACGATTTCTGCGGTATAGTTATGAATGACGAGCCGGACGGCGCGGTTGTGGAAATGCGCAATCGCTTTAAAACGGGGGACGTTCTCGAAGTGCTTTCGTATGACAGAGATTTCCTGAATAAAAAGATAACGGTCCCGATAATGAAGTATGAAGACGGAGAGGAGATCACCGACGCAAAAGTCCCGTGCAAACGTGTTAAGCTTTGCGGAGTAAGATTGCCCGAAATGTCGATGTTAAGACGTAAACAAGCGTAATAATAAATAATTATTTCGAATAGGATGATGAAAATATGTGGTTTGACGATTGCGTTATGTATCAAATATATCCGATAGGGTTTTGCGGCGCAGAACCGAAAAACAACGGGAAAACGGCGCACAGATTTGATATAGTGGAAAATCAAATTCCGCATATTCGTTCGCTCGGCATCGATTGCGTAATGTTTAATCCTGTTGTTAAAAGCGGCTCGCATGGTTACGATACGATCGATTTTAAAAACATAGATAACCGTTTGGGCGATAACGCGGAGTTTAAGCGACTTATCGATAGTTTTCATAGCTCGGGAATAAAGGTAATTTACGATGCGGTTTTTAATCATGTAGGACGCGATTTTCCGCAGTTTAAAGACGTGTGCGTAAATAAACGAAACAGCGTCTATAAGGATTGGTTTTACATAGATTTTAACGGAAATTCGCCGTATAACGACGGATTCTGTTATAAGGATTGGGACGGCTGTGCCGAGCTTGTAAAACTTAATTTGGAAAACGACGAAGTACAACGCCATTTATTCGATGCGGTCGGGTATTGGATCGACTACTACGGTATCGACGGGCTTAGGCTCGATGTGGCGAGGTTGCTCCCGTCCTGGTTTTTCGAAAAACTGCGGAAGTTCGCGAGCAGTAAGAAGAAAGATTTTCCGCTTATCGGCGAAGTGGTAAGAATTCA
>Ga0137306_103247_pt1 | contig 12345 bp, 13 predicted proteins | sample Inofroosms_March_FD_97187 | JGI IMG/M metagenome (GOLD analysis project Ga0137306, IMG submission 97187) | Mouse cecal microbial communities from Vienna, Austria - N-Acetylneuraminic and N-Acetylglucosamine D2O microcosms_March | ecosystem: Host-associated > Mammals > Digestive system > Large... | reverse complement strand
GGATATTTTTGAGATACTGCCATGCCTGCATTTCATCCAGCTTACTGTAAGCCGGTCTTTCTAGCTGTTGTTCAAAATATATCTGTAATTCTTCCAAACGATTTTCATGGATAAATCCAGCCATGGTAGACAGCATATTTTTATAATCATGTTTAAACATCCGGGTTTCTTCCACCATATTCTCCAGGCAAGTAATATAATTCTCCAATAATTGCTGTTTTTTTAACTCAGCATTTTTAGCTTCCTCATATTGCACATGTTTCGTACATACGATAATCAAGTAATTGCTGATCAACATACATAGAACAAAAAGAAAACCATTAAATTGTATCGCGTAATCACTATATCCGGTCCTTTCTCCCCATGACATATTAGCCACAAAAAGCATTGTATATATGAAAAGATTAATCAACAGACCATATCTTACAGCGTAAGAAGTCTTCTCTATATTATAAAAAAGACGCACCTTATTATATAAAATAAAACGAACTCCTATAACCATAGGCACCAGGATTACACAATACGCAATAGAAAATAATATATGATAATCTCTTGCAATGATACTTGCAGATAAGCCCGTGCAAAAAGAAACCACTAATAATACGCTATTATTAAAAAATATATTAAACATATACCCAAAGCACGCCAGGCAAAGATTTTTCATTCTATTTTTTTCATCATTAGTGCCAATAATACAGTTAATCCCAAGAACATCCATATTCCCACACTATGTCCGATTTTTAACTCCCACATTCCCATAAGTGTGATATATACTGCCAAACATACATATTTCCACATCTTTAATTTTTCAGTTAATACGCCACACATGGAAATCAACACACAGAATGCCCCCAACAAGCAATATAATATCTCCATAATCACCGCTCTTTCTACCTATTGGACAACATAAGCTTCGCTATACCGTTTAATTCCCGATAAGATACTTCCACCCGGAAGCCTCCCTCCAGATGCAAAAATCTTTCCTTCTTATCCAACTCCCGCATCTTAGATTTGTTCACGATACACGACTTATTCGCATAGATAAAATCCTCACTCAATTGCTCATATATATATTTCATCGATTGTCTCACAGTGATCACACGATTATCCAGATATACCTCCGCCTGATGCTTTCCTGCCACGGACTGAACATAGATGATATCCTCTGTAATAACATCCGTCACCTTTCCTCCGCACGCAAATGCAATTGACGTTTTATTCTTCTTATCGCACAGGCTGTTCAACTTCTCAAAAATACGATCCAATCTCTTCCGCAGACCTTCATGGATTCCCTTCTGCTGAAAATATTCAGGCTCCTTGACCACATAATCCAGAACCTCCAGATTATATTCAAATACCTTGTATGCCAAATGATCGCTTGAAGTCAGGAATACGACAGCGTATTCACTGTTCAGCCATTTCAGCCGCCGTGCCAGATCGAATCCGTCCATATCATATCCGTCCAACTGGACATCTATAAAGAAGACGGCAGGTTGACAATTATCATGCAACTCTGCCATAATCTCCTCCGGATCCTGCCTTGCCGCTACAATCCGGGCATCTATTCTCAGATCCGCGATATACTCCGTTATCATATCTCTAATGCGGTTTAACTGGACTTCCTCATCTTCACATATGTATATATGCAACATTCTTCATCCCTCTGTTCTTTAATTAGATAGATTCAGAAACCATATTTCACTTTTCGACCTATGTTAAAGATGATAACGGATTTTCCCGCTTTTCGCAATATATATCTACATTAAATGTGACATGAATTTTTTATTCTTATTTTATTCTTTTCAAGCAACTATTTTCCAAATGGTATACTGCATCCATATTTTCAAAATCACTTTTCCTATGTGTAATAAAAATTACTGTTTTTTCTTTAAGGTTTTTTAACATTATATCCAATTTATGTAAAAATTCTTTATCAAGATTCGCGTCTGATTCATCTAATAAAAAAACTTCCCCATTTTTACATAATGCTCTAATCAATGCAACATTCTGACGTTCTCCGCCAGACAAATTCTTTCCATTAGTAGTAATCATTTTATTCATTATACTTTTGTTAAGCTCTATGTATATATGGCTACGATCAATGATATCATCATCGTTTAGCTCATGCTTTAAATCAAAATTATTCCGCAGACTGTCTTTAAACAAGAAAAATGTCTGGCTGCTTATACTAAATGTATCTCTATAATCATTGATATCATAATCTGAAACATTTCTTTCATTTAATAATATTTTACCTGATTTTGGAACAATTTCTCTTAAAATCAATCGAACCAGCGTGGATTTCCCGCTTCCGTTATGTCCTATTATTGCAACTTTCTCACCTCTATTTACCAGAAAATCACAATTTTTTAACACATCTTTTTGGTCAAAGGAAAAAGAAACATTCTTAAATTCCAGTCTTTCAAAATCCCCCACCTCTAATTTTCCGTAGTTAATTTCCTCCGGACTTTCTAAAAAATTTGACAAATGAATGATAGATGGTTTTATTTTTGCTATAATAAACTTCACATATAATACAACAGATATCGGTCTGATTATATATTCCGTGTATGTTATAAAAGCCAATAACGCCCCAACACTCAGTTGAGCATTACAAACTAAATATCCGGCATACCCATATATTAATATTCTTACACCGCATTCTAAAATGTTGTCACAGGCCATATTATAGCAGTCTATCATAGTGGCGCTATATTGCTTGTTCAAAATTAATTTTTGTTTCTCTTCAAGCAACGAATTTCTTCTATCAAACAATCTCCACCATTTAATCTCTTTAATCCCCTCTATATTTTCTCCCCACCATTCATAAAATTGTACAGAATCTTTTATTAAATCGGTATTTATTTCTTCAAGTCTACGTGTAAATTTAATAATATATATTAATTTAACCGGGATAAAAAGAAGGACTATCAATGTTAAATACCAATCAATATATGCAAGTCCTATAATTCCTCCCAATGTTATAATTCCATAGTTAAAAACAATCAGTGTACTCCGGTCAAAGATCAAACTTACATTGGAAATATCATTTGTCAATGTATTACTTATAGATGCACTGTTAGTTTTATCTAAACAATTCAAATCAATTTTAACCAATTTATCCAAAATTATTTTATAAAGATATTGAATAAATTGATTCTTAATTTTACAATAATTCCTTGCCTGTATAACTTCGGAAATTTGTTGAAATAGTGTTGCTGCTAATATAATTCCTGCAAAATATATAACTTTAGAATACTCTCTGTTGTTTAGTCCATCATCAATTATCCTTCGTGTTAAAAGAGGCTGGAAATATGCTATGATAACTCCAACCCCCGATAACAAAAGTAATAAGATAAATTTCATCTTCATATTTAAGGCAAAGTGAAAAGTTTCTTTTATCATCTTATCCATTTATATATCATCCCTTCATCTCCCTCTCTGTAAAATTCCATCCTTTATCCTATACTGTCTCTCACTCTTTTTTGCGAATTCCAGGTCATGAGTTACCAGAAGAATTGTTTTATTCATCGTCCTGTGGAGTTTACAGAAAATATCCTCCACAATCTTCCTGGTGTTTTCATCGAGATTTCCGGTCGGCTCGTCCGCAAGCAGCATCGGCGGATCATTGAACAATGTTCTCGCTATGGCAATTCTCTGCTTCTCTCCGCCGGATAACTCTCCCGGATATCTTTCCAATAACTCCTTCTCAATCTCAAGATACTCCGCAAGTTCATAGGCCCGCTTTCGGGATGATCCTCCATCCATCTTCTCCAACAGCCCGGGAAGCATCATATTGTCAAGCGCCGACAGATCTTCCAGAAGAAGATAGTCCTGGAAGACGAATCCCATATTCCTCCTGCGGATATCAGCCAGTTCGTCTTTCCAAAGATCGCTGTAACTTTTTCCATCGATCAGCAGCTCTCCGTCTGTGGGCACAGTCAACAGGCCTATGATCTTAAGAAGGGTCGTTTTACCGCACCCTGATCTTCCAATGATCGAAATATAATCACCCTGCCCGACTGTAAGATCGATCCCTTTTAATACTTCCTGATTTTCATAAGACTTTTTGATATTATTTAACCGGATCTCCATACCCTCATCTCCTCAACTCTCTCTGCCTTTTACAAACTTTCCCGCAGCATTTTCTTATAATTCAGCCTCACCAACGTCCATTGTACCGCAAAATAGAGTCCCCATATCATCATCAGGCAAATGATAAATCTTCCGCTCTCGACAGCGGACATCATGCGCAGATAACAGGTGACAGCAGCAACCAAAACAGATATCCCATACGCCCATAACAGCGGGTAATAAAATGCCTGTCTAAGCTCTCTTTTCAACAGTATTTCATAGTCCCTGCGGTAAATCCCGATATAAGATAACAGCCGGAAACGTCTTATCCTTTCTCTCTTCTCAAATTCTGTCTTCATCATCTGTATCAAATAAATACACATAACCAGCAGAACCATTTCCATAGACAGCGCCGCCTTCTGCAGTATCCGTTCCGCCCGGATATCCGCCGTCTTACTCACCTTGCTATAGTATGGTTGGATCGCACGTGACCACGAAGAATCTTCCCCGTGCCTTCCGGCAAATATATCTAATCCCTTTTCTATCTCTTTTGACGCGCCTTCTTTTGCATTGATCAGATAAAGGAGTGTCGGTCCTTCCGTAATCTCAAGGCTTTCAAAATATTCATCGGAAAATACTACCAGATCCTCCTGCATTCCCCCCTGGAAACATCCGGTCAAAATCTGCCTGTCTTCTCCGGCTGTTTCACGCGGCGGATACATCTGCTCTCTTAACATGAAGCTATAAGCCCTAAGAGGCTGCCCAATTCTTATATACGGGGTCTTCCGGTCCATATACCAATCCAACGGATGCGCCTTCACAGATACATCCTGCTGATAGATAACATAAACGTCATCCTCCCCAAGAGACAGCTTCTTTGGTAAGATTCCCTGTTCTGCGCACAACGCCCTGTAGGTACTCTCCGATATTCCAATGTGTTGTCCCTGTGGCCATATAACACGCCGGTAATAATCATTCGCAACATCGATCCAGTCCGTAGCATCCCCCTGCACCGTCGTCACTCTGGTTATAGGATATGACTGAATCTTAACGCCATCCTCTAGCGACATTTCTTCAAATAATGTCCGGTCATCCTCATACGCCATGCATACATAATCATACGGACAGAGCTGTTCTGCCTTTGGAGCTGCCATATTTCCCGCCATTGCTACAGACAATATTGCCAGAAAAACGACATGGAATAAAAATAATCCTGACCTTAACCCTGTGTTTCGCAGGAAACCGCTCTGAATCGGAATCTTCCCCATAACCTGCGCGAAATCTTCTGATTTGCCGCAATAACTGCGGCTCTTTTGCACTGTGAGAGCAAAAACCGCCAGGATAGCTCCTCCCGCGAATCCGATCAGTACGATATATATATTCTCAGCATTCCTTCGCTGCACATATTCTAAGAAAGAACAGACCAGAAGCAGGATTGCCGCCAGGAACAAAATCACCGCATATCTCCTTTCCGCCGAAAATGCTCTGCTGCGGTTCCCTTTATTTCCCTGCAGAGACCTTCGAAATGTATCATTTACGATAAATGTGGTAACACATGCAATAAAAAGATAGATTCCCATCGTCATCGCATATATATGAAAAGAAGCGGTCAAAGGTAATGAATAACCAAAAACCCCTCGAAGCAGACCTGCAGCAATTCCATACCCTACCGTCCCTGACAGGCATCCCAAAATCAATGAGAATACAATCAAAAGGCCATATTCCGTAATCTGTATCCCTGTCTGCACCGCCTCTCTGGCGCCTAAGATCCATAACATTTTCCGTCGTGGTTTTTGATTTCCTGCATAATTGTATAGCGCAATACCTTCAAAAATCACATAGAGAACAACTACCGCGATCAACGCATTCATTAAGATCCCATTCAATCCCTGAGATGGCAGCGCGTCTGTGATACCGTATCCTTCCTGAAATTGTGACTTTAGCGCAAACAAAATAAACATCATCCCAAAGAGAATACCGTTCCCTGTATTGATCAGCACAACCGCTTTTTTCTGATGACTTGCCTCCCGCCACATGACCTGAAAAAGTAAACGGTCATATCTGCCCGGGAAACCAAGACGTCTCTTCCGTTCCTCCTTCTCCTTCTTCTCACGGGACTTCTGCTTCTCCCATTCTCTGGTAAAGACCTCATATTCCTGAGCATACTTTCTGACCATAAATTCTGCAAAGGTAAAAATCATTGCAACGAATGCTGCCGGATAGGGTAGATAACCTCCAAATGAAAGGACGGTTGCTACATAGATCAATTGTAAAGCATAGATAATATCCCCCAAAAATCGAAGATGGATGTTGCGTATCAACAGAATGCATTTCACTCCGGACAATATTCCTGCCAAAACCGCAAATATCAGAAAATAGGGAAGCAGATATACAATGCTCTCCTGTCTTGCCATCGCCGCCATATTGTGCTGAATACAGGCCTCCTTGTAAAATCCGAAAAGTGAATACACTTTATCACCACATTGCATCCATGGAAAGAACATAGAGACAAATACGATAAAAAGAAGGATAACACATATATTTTTTAATCTTTTCTTCTTTTTCATAGATCTTTCTCTCCTCAAAATTGTAGAGGCTGTAAAACAACTCTTTCACAGCCTCTATGATATGGCTACGGTACAGTTAATAAAGTCATAAATCTACTCATATCGAGATCCTGCTTCTCACATGCCGTAATGCATGAACACCACCGAAGAACTGTAGCCGTGCAAACTGTGCTATTAACACGTTTTCCCAATCTCTTTTTCATACTTACACCTCCTTTCCAAGAAAATCAATCATTGCGCAATATATATTAGATTTCCTTTTTATCTTTTATATTTTTCGATCACTTCTAATATTCTATTATAAGTCGTAAAACTATCATTAACGATTTCATTTTCTGGAATTCTAATCTCAAAGTTTTTTTCTATATCAAAAAAAATCAACAACAATTCTCTTACAGGCAGATTAATATTTTTTCCGAGTAATGGAACGTTATGTAGCTCTTTATGTATGGAAAAATCTATACCACTTCTCTGCAGCATAATTTTATTAAATTCCTCTATAATTGTACACATTCTTACATTCTCTCCACTTCTCCGTATTCGCTTAATTTTTCTATAATCCCATCCCTCAATCTTTCTATTTCCCCATCTAATTTCATGGCATAAGTCTCATTACTTTTTAATAAAAAGATACTATTCTGTAATGACTCCCTATCAACAGGCCAAGTATGTACTGAGTTATTTTTTTCAGATTCATCTAAATCAAGCATCTGATCTACTATGTTGTAAAAATCTACTTTTGAACCAAGTACATCTTGCACGCTGTTTCCTAGAATTGCTAGAGATTCCTCTGTATAATTTCCATAGAATACATTCAATACTATACAATCAAAGGGTACTGCTCGACGCCAAGAATAAACCTCCAGCCCAAAATCTTCAATAACCTTTCTCCCCAGTATCCCTGCTCCACTCATCAAAACAACAAACAACAAATCATAATGGTTAGTATTTTCGATTTGTTTAACAAAGTGATTTATCTTTACTATATTCTCAACATTATATTCCTCAAAATAGCAATAAAAAGAATCTTTCTGTGATTCTACCTCTTTTGAGTTACTTATCATTCCCACCTTATATCCTTGCTTTTGAAAACTCCTTTGTAATTCAATCGATTCTCTCAAACAGTTAATTTCACTAACAATACCCGTAACATATACTACTGGAATATCAATATCAAATATCTCCTTTTTCCGCTTTCTTCCGGTTGTTTTTTAATATTATTTTCCATTTATACAAACCCCTTTACATATTCTGTTTCGAAATCATAACCAAGTTCCTTCAAAACACAATAATCTTTAAATAAATTCTCAGTAACACTTCGCATAGTTTTACATGAATTTTTAATATTTTTCTCAGTATTTTTCTTTTCAGCTCCCGCCATTCGAATACAGAAATCACAATACCGATAAGCCCAACATTCTTTACATATTGAACAAGTTATTTTCTCAATATTTAATATGTTTCGCGCTTTATCAATATCTATCCCTTCTTTTATATCTCCGATGTTTGTTTCACTCGATAATTCACACACTCTTTCGCATGGGTAGATAAAACCATCTGAATTCAAAAATATAGTTCGTTCTCCTGGAATACACGGGCCCCCATGATGCCATTTTTCAGGTAATTTATTTACTCCCTGTTGATGTTTACCACCTCTGATGCTTTGCAATGTCCTTAGCTCCGTTCTCATAAGAGGAGAAATATATTTTTTCTCTATCCGCCCCAACGCAAAAAGTAATAGCTTAAAATATTCGTAATAATATTCCGTTTGAAAAGTATCACTAACTTTATTTTCTTCCTTTACCCCTGTATTACTAATTAAAGTTGACGTAATGGAAACTTCCCGAAATATTTTTTCTTTTTTCATAAAATCACTGATTGATTTGTACTTATATCCTTGATTTAAAACCATATTGATGTTGACTTTTTCAATATAATATTCATGATATTTTTGATGCAAATATTCTAGTCTTTTAACAACTGTATCAAAACTTCCCATCCCACTATCTGCATATCTTCTCTGATTATCATGAATCTCTTTAGGTCCATCAAAACTAATCGTAATCTGAAAATTATTCTGTACCAAAAAATCTATGACACTTGGAGTGAGTAACGTTGCGTTTGTTGTAATATAAAAATTAATATTTTTATCACTAGATTTTTGCTCTATATACTCTACACAACACTTGATCAAATCAAATTCTAACAAAGGCTCACCACCATAGAACCCTATTCTTAGTGTATTTATCTTTTTAGAGTGTTCAAACAAATAATCTATTCCTGCCTGAGCCATTTCAAGATTCATTGTTTTATCACTATGTGTCCGCATATTATATTTTCCAGAATACACACAATAATCGCATCTCAAATTACAATTTTGTGTTACCTGTAATGTCAGTCCATGCAATTGATTCTCGTAAAACTCTGATAAAACTGCTCCTGCCGGATGTTCCGTAAGTTTTACTTTATCTTCTCTTAAAAATCCTATCTCTTCTAGGTATTTCAATTGATGATTATATGTATTCCCATTTTCCAAAATTTGATAAGATTCATCACTTATTTTAAATATATTATCACTATTAACATCATATAAATATTTTCCATTTGAACAAGAAAACAAGTGAATAAACGGTTTCTTCATTTTAATATCCTCCTCAATGACTTTTTCTATAAAAGGAGTTTGTCTTGATATCGATAATATCCTCTTTTACGAGAATTATATCTAACATAATTTTAAAAATCAATCCTGTTTCCCTGAACGTCATTTTTTTGAACATGAACGTCATATAACAAAATTCCAACCACTCAATTGGATTATTTATTTGCAAAATCCGCACGGCTCTCTGTCTGAAATCACACATTGTCGTAGTTTAGGCAATTCTACGAGATAATGAAAGTCTACTCGACCATATGTATCATAAATATCCCCACTTCTGTATACAAAAATATCGGGACAAAGCCCGATATTTTCCCTCTATCAAATGTTTCTCATAATGCTCTTTCTCTTCAACCAGAGAACTCACTGAAAAGAATGGAATTTATAACACTCTGCAAAGCCTCCCCTTCTCCATCTCGTACACCTCATCACACAACGCTTCAATATCCTCCCTGTTATGGCTCGCCATCAGGATCGTCTTCCCGCTCTCCTTGATCTTAAGGAACAACTCCCGCATCTCCCGCACGCCGTCCTTATCCAGTCCGTTCATAGGCTCATCCAATATCAATACGTCTGGCTCCTCCATGATCGCCTGCGCAATCGCAAGGCGCTGCCTCATCCCCAGGGAATACTTCTTCACAGGCTTCTTCGATCCCGGATCCAGGCCCACCTGCTCCATGATCCGGCTAAGGTACTGGTTATCCTTCTTGTTCCGGATCTGATACAGATACGCCAGATTCTTAAGCCCGCTCGCATTCCCCAGGAACGCCGGCTCTTCGATAATGATTCCCACCGACGAAAGCAATTCGCCGGGCTTCTTCTCCTTCCCGCCGATCACGATCTTCCCGCCATCTTCCTTTTCAAGACCGCAGAGACACTTGAAGAACACCGACTTCCCGCACCCGTTGTATCCCGTGACGCCATAGATCGCCCCTCTCCTGCATGAGATCGAGACGTCTGCCAGCACCTCGTTATCCTTGAAACTCTTCTTCAAATGTTCTACCTTAATATATTCTTCCATGCTGTTCTACTCCTTCTTGATATGTTTCGAATAATTGATATCCTTCACCTTCCATAGGATCAGCACGATACAGACCAGATTCCCCACAGCCAGATACAGGGCGGCATCCCCGATCGAAGGCGTCGGCTTACTCTGCCCAACCAGATCCCAGATCCGGCTAAGCCTCATCCAGGTAAACGGCGCGAAATAGATCAGCTTAGAGAACATGAGCGTATTCGCCTCCACGATGATAAACGCCGCCTCCAGCGACGCGATACTAAGAGCCGCCGTCCGCGAGAAGAAGAGACTGACCGTGAACATCATATTTCCCAGGAAAGAGATCAGGAGGACTCCGATCCCCAGAGTTAAGCCGAGCAATTGAAGCGGCGTATACCTGCTGATCATCTCATAAGTAAAGTCTACCATGATGTTATATTCCTCCGCCATGTTCGTAAGGCTGAGTGTATAGAGGACCTTCCCCCAGTCGTTCTCCCAGGTAAGCTGCGGGAACAATACGATACACGCACTCACGAACACGGATCCCATCAACACCACCGAACTGAGGATTATATTCACGATCTGATGGATCCCCCATCTTAGCTTACCCGTCCGTATGATCCTGTAGATCTGATGATAATTCAGGAACGGCGTGTTGGAGAAGTAATAGATACACACGAACATAAAGAGCAGCAGATAATACATATTATAAAACAGGAACAAGAATCCATATGCCGATACCGGGTGATGCACATTTACTGCGAACCGCCTGACTGGCGCAAGGAATATATGTGTAACAAAAAAATGCAGTACGAATAGCACCAAGACCCGCTTCGTCAGAAAGCTGTTCCTGAAATCCGTAAATATAACTGACCATTCATTTCCGATTCTCTTCATCTTTATATCACCTGTCTTTTTATCATCTGATAGATCGCCGCTCCCAGCAGCACGATCGCCAGAACCGACACACCCCATGCATATGCGAAGGACAGCCAGTCGTGATCCCAGACATTGCAGCTGATGTCGTAGACCGCATTCGGATTCAACTGCTCGTACTGCGGCAGCAGATCGCTGTAATACTGGATAAGATACCACACAATCAACGGCACAGACAATACAAACAGCACATCATGATACAGCAGGGAAAATAACGCCGCCGCCACCGCCAGCACTGCCGCCAGCAATCCGTACTGGATCCCGCAGAATAGATAATACACGATATAATTTCCATTTTTCAGAAACAGGCGGAACGCGCCATACTCCGACAATGTCTCGAAGGTTCCTTCCGTCAGGTCGATCCACGGGAAATTCATGCGCAGCACAAGTACGAACAAAAGCATCCCCATCATCATGGTAAATACAGCCGAAAGAGCGATCACGATCACCTTGGAGATCACATAGGACCGAAGACTCCCGCGTATCACCTGGAACCGGATATAAGCATGCTCGATATCCTCACAGAAGCAGTGTCCGAATGCAAATGTAGTGAAGATCAGGGTCAGCAAGAACGGCATACTGTATATCACATAGTAATAAGAATTCAAGACCGAGAGCTGCCATATCCTGGTCTCCAGCGACGCGATCCCCATGACCAGACAGACACCCAGAATCGATACTATGATCTTCCATGAGCAAAACGCACGCTTCATATCTATGGCGATATACCGCCTAAGTAATCCTCTCTTCATCAGAACAACTCCTCACCGCTGACCGCATCCACCATCAACTGGAATCTGCCCGTTGCCGTAAGCGTAGGCTCTTCCGTGATATCCATGATCCAGACACATTTTAATTCGTAATTCCCTTCACTGTCCTCCACCGGATAATAGCATAGTTCCATGCGGTCGATCGTATAAGTCGCATCTGTCAGGATCATGGAGTATTTCTTGATCACCACATCTGCTACATCATCCAGACTGGCAAGCTCCTCGGTGCTCTCCTTTGGATCGATCAAAAATGTCCTGCCAAGAGACAGATACTCAAGCCCATTTGCAGAGATCATTACCTGTACAGGAGCATTAAAGTCCGCATATTTCTTGATCATATCCGAA
>Ga0137306_102240_pt2 | contig 12350 bp, 10 predicted proteins | sample Inofroosms_March_FD_97187 | JGI IMG/M metagenome (GOLD analysis project Ga0137306, IMG submission 97187) | Mouse cecal microbial communities from Vienna, Austria - N-Acetylneuraminic and N-Acetylglucosamine D2O microcosms_March | ecosystem: Host-associated > Mammals > Digestive system > Large... | reverse complement strand
AATATTTTTCGTATTTCCTGATTCGGTATGACCAATTGGTATATGCCTTCTTTTGCTTTTCCGCGTTTCGTCAGATACCCGGCAGTAAAAAGTATGCTCCAAACATGATCCACACTTCTGTACAGATCACGATATGTCAGTTCCTGTCTGATCTTTTTTCCTATGCTTTCCCCGCAGATCAGCTGCTCAATTTCCCTGCGGGTATTCTGACCGGCCATCTGCAGGAATTTTCGGATAATTTCATTGCCGCTTGTATTCATCCAGAAAGCCTGCGGTTCTGCGTCCGGTTCGGACATCAGCAGATCAACATAATTAATCACATCCCATGGACAGTATACATCTGCATTTCCAATACTATAACCATCATACCATTCTTTCACTTTCCGGTATGCATCCTCTACCCCATAGAATTTAAGAATCGCTCTCACTTCCTGGTCTGTGAAGCCAAAGTATTCATGGAACCGGACATTTGTAACCGAGAATACTTTAAAATTATTCAAGCCTGTAAAAATACTTTCTTTTGCAATCCGCAGACATCCTGTTAATATGGCAAACTTAAGGCTTTCATTTCCTTTCAATGCCCGGCTGAACATATTTCGTATCAAGCTGACCATCTCATCATAATAGCCTCCCTGATCCGATTTATCCAGCGGAACATCATACTCATCAATCAGCAGGATCACTTTTTGTCCATAATGCTTACAAAGAAGCCGGGACAGAATCCAAAGGCTGCTCCTGAGCACTTCCTCGGACATGATAAATCCCTGCTGCCCCTTCGGATCAATCTTGATCAACTGCGCATACTGCTTTTTTTCCTCTTCCGTAAGCCGGCTGCTCTCCATCAGAAATGAAAATCTAAGCGCCTCATTTCCAACCACAGAACACAATGCGTCTTTTGCACCTTCATAATCTCTGGCTTCCGTATCCTTCAAAGTAACGGCAATGACCGGGAACTTTCCCATAAACTTCTGGCACAGCTCTGATTCTTTCGCAATCTCCAATCCGTCAAAAAGCGTACTGTCGCATCCATACTCAAAGAATGCTTTCAACATATTCATATTCAGCGTTTTTCCGAATCTCCTTGGGCGGGTGAACAGATTCACTTCCCCCCAATGATTCAATAACTCTGTTATCAATCCAGTTTTATCCACGTAGTAAAAATTTTCTGTCCGAAGTTTTTCAAAATTATCAATACCGACCGGCAGCTTTTTCATATCTTCTCCTGTTCCATTGTAGTCATACTTATGAAATGTCTCCATACAGTTTCTTAGCTTAAACAGTATTTTAGCATTATCAATTCAGCTGTGCAATGAAATTATTGATTTTATCTTGTCCGAAACATCAGGCAGGTTACAGGTCACACCTTGACCAGGCGTGCCCTGTAACTCAGGCAGTCTTTCTATATGACCTGCCTGATGTTTTGAGTCTGCTATTTTTCAATCCCAGATAATGAACTTCATGAATCTTTTTGCCGCATTGAACACTTTTGCGGACAAATATGCTTTTGCCAGTTTTTTCCTGGAATAGCACCAGACCGGATTTTCTTTTGTTTTATCTGTCAGGAATCTGGTAAAGAACTGTTCCCAACTGGCATATTCACTACTTCCGATATATTCTTCCGGCTGCTGAAGGATTGATATACTATTGATTTGCCGAAGCACATTCTATATGTTTTCATTCAGCATCAATAATAATGTTTTCACGCCCCCTGATAACCGCTCAGGCGGAATTTGTCCCAGAACCGGGCTGTTGATACATTCTCCGCTCAAAACTTCTGAATCGTCAATATCCCGTATCATCTCTTTTGCAAGTTCGGAATCAAACCACTCCGGCTCATACGTATTATTAAAATAAACGCTTGTATTATAAGCATAGTATTCAGCCGGGATGTGACACGGAACCACTACGCTTCGATCGTAACCTCCCCAAATGCTTTCAAAAACTGCTTCCTCCCATACCCCGCGAACTCTACTTCCACCATCATCTCATCTTCCGACACCAGGATTCCCTCCCCATACTTCGGGTGTCTTGCATGCTTCACGGCTGTTTTCTTCTCTTCCTCCTGCTCTCTTTTTTCCCGGATCTGTTCCTGAACCTCCCGGCGGAGCCGCTGCAGATTACTCCTCTTCTCCCCCTCACCGCGCAACTCCTCCCACTCCAGGAGGTGAGGCGGGAGCATCCGCAGATACCGGCTGTATTCCCCGGAAACCCTGGGCTCTCCCGGGTTGGTATAGTAGGACAGTTCCAGTTCATCCTTCGCCCGGGTCATCCCCACGAAGAACAGTCTCCGCTCCTCTTCCTCCTGCTCCATACTCTGGCTGTGAAGCGGGATCAGCCCCTGGTTCATCCCGATCAGGAATACAGTCTCAAATTCCAGCCCTTTTGATGCATGCAACGTCATCAGCTTCACAGTATCTCTGAGAAAAGTAGCATTCCCGATTTCATCATGATTTCCTGTAAAATCACTCTCTTCCGTTTCTCCATCCCCGCTCAGCAGATTCACCCCATACAGCGCCGACCGATTCACAAATTCCCTGGTTCCATCAATCAGTCCGCAGTCTTTTTCTCTGCAATATCGGCAGATTTTTTCCAGAAGCTTTAACACCAGCTTTTCATCCTCGTAATAGGAAGATGCCGTCGGATGTAGCGCTTCCTTCAATCCAAAATACGCAAATACCTCCGCTGCCCCGGGAACTGTTTCGCTTTTCTTCCATTCTTCCTGCTCCTGAAACTCCATCATCCTCCGGTACAGCAGAACACTGTCCCGTTTTTGTTCCTGAATGATCTTCTTCGCTTTCGCCCGGGTACACTTTTCCCCGTACTGCGGATCGGCAAGCACATCCATCCCCACCTGCCCATCCGCAGGATTGACAGAAAACCGCAGCACCCTGATCAGCCAGTCCAGTACCGGAATATCCCTGACAGTCTTCCGTACAGATACTTCATAGGGGATCTGCTGCCTCTCAAATACCTTTTCCAAAATCTCCGACTGTTTCTGCAACCGGTAAAATACCGCGATCTCACCGTATGCCCTGCCGCTGTCATGAAGCGCGCAGATCCGCTCCGCCAGGTATTCCGCCTCCTGAAATGGATCATAGTGGTTCTTTACAATGATCTTTTCCCCTGTCTCCCGGCTGCTCTGGATTCCTGTGCCGGACTGCAGGAATCGGTTTGCCGCTTCCAGGATGGACGCGCTGGAACGGTAATTGACAGGAAGGGACAGCTCCTTTGCCTGAAAACGATGTTTCAGAAGATAGAACATATTCTCCCCCGTTCCCCGCCAGCTATAGATCACCTGATTCGGATCCCCCACCGCAAACAGTCTGGTATCTTTCTCTTTCAGGGCTTCCAGAAATTCAATCTGCAGCGCATCGCTGTCCTGTACTTCATCCACGATGATCCATTGCGGATGCCAAAGCGATGCCGGCTTTTCCCCATATTCCCCCGGCATTTCCTTTGTCCGGCCTTCCCTGGTATATGACATTTCCTTTTCTGATACAGGATTCCCCGTTCTCCCGGCCAGCAGCAATTTTGTGCACACCCGCAGCAAATCGGAAAAAGACATTTTATTCTGCTGCTTCTTTTCCGCTTCCAGCAGCGGATACAGCAAAAACAGATCGTCCTTATATCTGCTGCTTTCCTTGCCCCGCAGATATCCCTGATACTCCTGCTCCAGACGTTTTTTCAATCGGTTCTTGTACTTCACCTTCAGCTTTTGCGCCGCGATCACCTCCGCCGCCAGATCCGCCTCTTCATCCGGACTGATCACCGTGAACTCCCGGTTCCATCCCATCTGCTCCACGGGAAGCTGATTTTTCAGCAAATGCAGCGCCACACTGTGAAATGTACCGAATCCCCGCACCTGCTCCCCGGACAGGCCGTTTTCCTTTTTTCTCAGCCTGCCGATGATCTCATCCGCCGCCTTATTGGTAAACGTCAGAACAACCATCTCTTCTAACGGAACCGATCTTTCATAATGCAGATACAGGATTTTCGCGATCAGCACCGTGGTCTTCCCGCTGCCCACATTGGCATTCACAACACAAGACGGCGACTCGTCCAGCACCGCTTCCATCTGATATGGATTCAGATGCTTCCACTCTTCTTTAAAATCTGTCTTCATCAATTCTCGATTCTTTCTTTTTTTCTACATCAACAAGTAAGAAATCTTCCCTGCCTGCGTTCATACCAATCCCCGGCACAAACAATCATATTTTCATATAATGTCTCTGCAGCTTTTCCTTTCGCTTTTTGTTCTCTTCTGTATTCTCCTCCGCAGTCACTTCCACCTTCATATCAGTTGGACACTGTGCATGCCTGCGCAGTATGCTTTCTATCTCCTGCATATTTTCTGATTCCTGCAACCATGTTTTATAGAATGCGTTCTCAACCGTCAACACCAGGCAATGCCCGGACACTTCCACACGTTTTACGGTCTGCAGGAAGGCCGCGCCGTCTTCTCCATTTTGCGCCGCATTTTCGCAAAGCTCTGCCCATTGTTCCGGCAATTTTGAAAATGCATATTCTTTTCGAACGATCGGCCGCTCCTTCTCCACATATTTCCCGCCGTACTGAGGCGGTTCGCTCTTTTCTTTCAGATTTTTCAGCCCCCACAGTACCATGTTCTTATCCAGGCTGTAATCCCCCACGCAGGCAGGACAGCCATTTTCACAGGCGCACCCGCTGACCATGCGGATGGCATTGTCAATGATCTGCGGCACCAGATCATAAATTTTTTCCGAATACCCCAGGCCGCCCTCATACCTGTCATAGATATACAGCGCAGCCTGCTGCCCGAACGCATTCGGCTCCTGAGAATGCGCCGGGCCGGACTGATATCCCTCCTCAGATTTTGTATTCAGAGGCATGATCTCATTGTCCAGGCTCGCTGCTTCTTTCGGCGCACGTTCATTTCCGGCATCTCCGGAGTCCTCCCGGAGCATCACGCCGCTGGAGATCACTGCGTCAATGTCCTCCCGTGCCGTCATTGTGACCATCATAGCCGCATTCTTTATGGCATGGGAAATGCCTTCGAAATGGTCATTCAGCACCAGCTCCCCAGCCGCGTTCGGCAGCAGCAGGCTATGGTACACTTCGATCACATTCTGAGGAATCTCCATCCAAGTACTCTCGGTATCATAATCCTTCTGCAGGACCTCCGGAAGCTGCACATATCCCAGGTTCTGATGATTATGGAACTGCAGCTTCTTGAACATGTAGATCATTTCATTGATATTGATGTCCCCAAAATGTACCCGCATCCGCCCAAACTCCGTCTCTTCGAATACCTGCAGGATCTTCGTATCCATTTCCCCGGCCGGAACCGTATAGTAATTTCCGGAAAATGGGACGGCTGCGGCAGTCCGGCTGACCAGATCCAGCGTCAGCACCTCGTAAAGCGCTCCCTCATGCATATAGACCGCCCCCGGATGCAGTTCGTGATAGGCCTGGGATTCGTCCATTTCCGTGATCACTCTTGAACCGGATGGCTCTCGTATCTGCTGTCCGGATTCCCCGCTTTCATCCAGGATCAGCTTAAACCGCGTCTGATCCATATTCCGCAGGCTGTAATCCCCTGCCGGAAATGCCGGTCCGGCCCAGGCGAAGCGTCCGGAAATCGATTTTACCTCTTCCGCGTTCAGCAGCACCGGAAGGATCTCCCCCAGATCCGGAAACAGTCCGATATCATCCATCGTCAGCGGCATTTCCGCCGCAGCCGCACGGACATGGGACAGCTCGATCAGCAGATTGTTCGGATCCACAATGGCATTTTCGCTCTGCATGGAAAAGAGCCATTCCGGATCGACCGCAATGTACTGGTCAAAGGGCTGGTTCGCAAGGATCAGATAGTTGACACATTTTTCCCCGTTTCTCCCGGCCCGCCCGGTCTGCTGCCAGAAGGAAGCCCGGGTTCCCGGATAGCCGGCAAGCACCGTGGAATCCAGCTTCCCAATGTCGATACCCAACTCCAGCGCATTGGTCGAGACCAGTCCGGACAACTCCCCTTCCAGCATCTTCCGCTCGATTTCCTTTCGTTCCAGCGGCGTATATCCGCCCCGGTAGCCCGCAATCCGGCTGCTTCCTTCGTTCCCCAAAAACGCGGCCATATCCAGCTTGTCCCTGGTTTCCTTTAAAATGACCTCCACATTTCTCCGTGATCTCGCAAACGCAATGAAATTCCGCTCGTTTTCCACCAACCGGCAGACCACCTCCGACGCAATGGACGAAGCCGACTTTCTCCCGTATATCTTGTCATGGGAGCCTTTGATCAGGGGAGGCTGAATGATCCGGTATTCCTTTTCCGGAGCCGGAGAACCATCCTGATCAATCAGCACAAACGAGGCCCCGCAGATCAGTTCCGCCAGTTCCACCGGATTTGCAATGGTAGCCGAGCTGCACAGAAACTGCGGCGCGGACTGATAATAATTGCAGATCCGTTTCATACGGCGGAAGAGATTGGTCAAGTGTGCGCCGAAGGCCCCCCGGTAGCTGTGCAGTTCATCGATCACTATGTATTTCAGATTGGAAAAAATAAAATCGAATCCGTATTTGCTGTGGTTCGGAAGAAACGCAGAGTTCAGCATTTCCGGATTGGTCAGGATGATATTGGCGCTTTTGCGGATCTGGCTGCGCTCTGCCGGCGCGGTGTCTCCGTCGTATACCCCTGCCGAGATCCGCCCCGGGCCGAAGTATTCCAGGATCGGCTGTATCGCCCGGTACTGGTCGCTGGCAAGCGCCTTGGTAGGATAGATAAACACCGCTCTTGTCAGCGGGTTTTCCAGGATCCGCTGCAGAACCGGCAGGAGGAAGCTGAGTGTCTTTCCGCTGGCGGTTGAGGTTGTGATGACCGCGTTTGCGCCGCCCATAGCTGTCTCATACATCTCCGCCTGGTGGATATAGAGCCGGGGGATGCCGCGTGTATTCAGATATTCCCGAATCTCCCTGCACAGAGAATCCGGAAAATCCGCATAAGCGGCAGATTTTTCCGGGATGATCTTTCTGTAGATTGTCAGGTTGTCCATCGCTGTTCCTCCCCTTATTCTCGCCCAACGTCATTTTACAATTCCCTGTTCTACCGGTGCAATCGGATATTTCCCATAGTCTTTATCCTTATTCCATTCTTCTATGGAAACAACATCCAGCTTTTCTATCAGCTTTCTGCCATTTCCTATCTTCTCCTGGAGGGCAAACGGCAATTCCAGCTTCAACCTGTTACGCAGCCTTTTACGCATTGTTACATCTCCATTTGGAAATTCCAGAATATAAACATACGATACCGGCTTTGTCTTATCCAACAGCCTCAAATAATGCAGCGAATCATAAAATTTCCGTATGGCAGCAGAAACCTTTTTATCCTCCATTGGATTAAATGCTCCCGGATTCACCGCTCCCGAAATATTCGCATTTTTATATTCTACCAAAAGAATCTCTGTGCTGTTTTCAATCACAAAATCCACATCATTGATATGTAAACCTGCTTCATAATAATCTCCGTGCATCTGATCGGAAGCCCATACAGCATCGGTACAGTCAATGCCGTATACGCCATTCTCTTCCACAAATATTTTCGACATAATATCCTCACTGTTCATACACTTCATCCAGAAGCTTATTGTCGGCAATCATAATATGATTCGGTCCCAGTTCTTCCATTCTATATGCTGATCTGCTGTATATCTCATTGCCATATTTTTCCTGCTCAAGGTATAATTTCTGCAGTGCACCGGGCAATTCCGAACTTCCTCTATACAGATTATGGAACATAACCTGTTCTTTTTCCGTGCGCCGGATTTCCAAATATTTTGCAAAATTGTAATTATGCGTTGCCGCAAAAATCTGAACTCCATTCTTCTGTAATTCCAATAATATTTCAGCAACAAGCGGGTACAATTCCGGATTCAGATTTGCCTCCGGTTCGTCCCACAGAAGAACTGTACCGCTTTCCAACAGGCCGTTCCGGATCAGCTTCCATAATAGGCCTAGTTTCCGCAGTCCCTCTGCTTCAAGAGAAAAATCAATCTTTCGCCCATCCTTTTTTACCACATAGAAGGAATCCTCTTCCAGAATCACCGTACCGTCAATCGCATCACTTATTTTATTCAGGATGCCGCTCATAGCAGCCGGAATTTCTCGTGTTTCCGGCAGCGATGCATTTACAATAATGTCAACCTGTGTACCGTCAAAGGGCATACTGTATTTTTGATTCATAGCCAGAAAGCCTTTGGAATGGGAAAGCATTTCCGTTGTCGGGATAAATACGGATTGGATATTGAGTCCCAGCCATTCGTCATAATGGAAAATCCCGTTATGAGAAAGGCTGTCCTCAAAACTGTGCTCTCCGTCAGAAATCTTATAATAACAAAAATCTTCCTTATTCGTCGTGTTCTTTAACGCTTCGTTATCTTTCAGTTTATCTGAGAAAAAATGCAGCAAACGATTTGTCTTTCTTTCATCCGTCTGTTCATTGGACCATTGGGTGGCTGCATAGATCATCTTAAGCAATGTGGTCTTTCCCACTCCATTTTCGCCGATCAAAACATTGATTCCATCGCAAAATTCCAGTTGGAATGCATCGCGGAGCACATCCCCTGCTTTTATTCCGGTCTTGCAATCATCATTCTGATTTCTCCACTGCCGTCTAAATACCATAACATTCATGACTTCGATTGACTTAATTGCCATATATACCAGCCTCCATCTGTTTCCCAGAAACTGTTGGGAAATATCTTAATATCTGTGTAAATACATTGCTGTTCACATAGTGTCGTACACTCGCCGCACGGCATCCGGCCAGAGTGTAAACAATAACGTAAATACGGAGCAGATATTAAAATTATATCATATGCCTCCCCGCTTGTGTGAAAATATTTTGTCATTCAGAAAAAGTCCATCTGCCCTCTCCGCCCCATCACTGCATTGACCAGATGCCATACAGCGAATGCACGGCACCGTGTCAACCTGATCAAGATTTCTGCGGGAACTCCCCGTCCACCGCCGTCTGCGCCGGCCCGTCGATCAGTCTTCCCCGATAGTCAAACCTGGATCCATGGCACGGGCAGTCCCAGCTTTTCTCATCCGGGTTCCAGGTCAGCTGACAGCCCATGTGGGGACATTTTACGGACACTGCAAATACCTGACCATCCTCCGCTTTATAGACTCCAGCCTTTTCCCCGTGGTACTCTACCACCCCGCCGTGTCCCGGTTTTAACTGATCCAGCTTTTCCTTCGGAGGAATCAATTTTTGTTTCAATAAATTCGCTGCCGCATAGGTTCCTTCCGTAAGAAAGGGTTTCGCGGACGTCACAGGATGAAGTCTCTGGGAAGAAAATACCTCCCCGCATGGATTTTCCCGTCTGCAGATCTGATCTGTGAGCAGCACAGCGGCGGCCATAGACGAAGTCATCCCCCACTTTCCGAATCCGGTTGCTACAAACCAATCCTCCGTCTTCCTTCCAAACTGCCCGATATACGGAATCCCGTCCAATGTCATACAGTCCTGCGCGGACCATGGGATCACATTTTCTTCTTTGTTCCAGCACTTTTCCGGCCAATACATTTCCGCCTGATGCAGCAGAAATTCATACTGCCCTCCCATGGGATTTTCCCCGGTCCTGTGGTTTCCTCCTCCCAGCAGCAGCATGTCCCCGGCAGGCCGGAAGGACAGCCCGTCCCGGTCAATGCCAAGGTACATCCCATGCAGGGTCTGCGCTTCTTTCAATGCCAGAACATAACTCCGTTCCTGGTGCATCCGCAGGAAATAATACCCGGGCCGGTTGACAAATGGATAATGGCAGGCGAATACTACCTTTTCCGCCTCCACGGTCCCCCTGCTTGTTGTCAAAAGGTGCGGCTTCATCCGCAGCACCTTTGTTTTCTCATAAACCTGGAGATTTTCCGCAATGGCCTGGAGAAATTTCAGCGGATGAAAGCATGCCTGGTCATAACAGAACAGAGCTTCCTCCACTGCAAACGGAAGCTCTGTCCTTTTTTTCAGTTCTACAGGCAGCCCCAGCTCCTTTGCCGCATAGTATTCGTCCCGCAGCGTCCTGCCGTTTTCCTTCGTATACAGACAGGCAGGACATTCCTCCCAGTCGCAGTCGATCTTATATTTATCAATCAGGATCTTGTACCTCCTGATCGCCTCCTGATTGATCTTTGCGTATTGCTCCGCCTGTTTTTTGCCTGCGCATTTCATAAGCTTCTGGTAGATCAGGCCGTGCTGTGACGTCACCTTTGCCGTTGTATGCCCGGTCTGTCCGCTCCCGATCCGGTCCGCCTCCAGAACGACGCACTGCCGCCCGCTCTGCTCCAGAAAATGAGCCGTCAGTATCCCGGCCAGCCCGCCTCCTACGATTGCAATATCCGTGCTGATATTTCCAGGCAGCTCCGGCCTCGCCGGTATGGCTGTGGACCGCTGCCAGATTGATTCCCTATGCATGCCGCTGCACCTCTCTTATATGATCGTCTGTTGCCGTCTTCCATTTGGAACTGCCAGCCTCACAGCAGATCAAATGGAATAGTATAAAATCCTCTATCATGATCGGCTGACAGCCTTTCCGTTTAGCATGCGCAGATTTCCATAAAATATGTCACTGAAACTGTAAAAATTCAGCCTGGATGGTTGAATGTACTAACAGGATCGTGCCATATGAATATCCATTCGTAAGCACCGTGAAATTCCTTGTTGAAATCCTGTGAACAGCTGTACTATAATCTAAGAGGAACATTGCTGATCGCAGTCCGTACAAAAAAACAGGGAGCTTAACTATGATAAATTATACATTTGCCAGAGAAATTTTTGAATCCTACTTAAATGATTATGACCGCGCGGATGACAAGGTTCGTTTAAAGATCATCCATACCTACGGCGTTGTGGGACAGGCCGCGGGTATTGCCCGGCGGATGCGGCTTTCTGATGAAGATGCAGAACTGGCGAAGCTGATCGCCCTCCTCCATGATCTGGGCCGTTTTGAACAGCTTCGGCGTTTTGACAGCTTCGAACCTGATACGATGGACCATGCGGCCTATGGAGTGCAGGTCCTCTTTGAGGAACACAGGATCCGAAAATTCCTGCCGGAAAATACCTGGGACCCCATTATCCGTACCGCCATTGCAAAGCACAGCGATTACTGCCTGTCCGGTGTGACCGATACCAGAACTCTGCTCCACGCCCGGATCATCCGTGACGCGGACAAGCTGGACAACTGCCGGGTAAAGCTGGCCGATGCCACGGAAACATTTCTCGGAGCTTCCCCGGAAGAAATCGGGGCACAGGAGATCACTCCCGCAATCTATGCTTCTATATTCCGAAACCAGTGCATCCTCTCCGCGGACCGCAAGACTCTGATGGATTATTGGGTCTCGTATATTGCCTATTTTTTTGATATTAACTTTCGGGAAAGTATGGATATCATTGTAGAAAATGATTATATCTCCAGGATCATACAACGGATTCCCTATTCGAATCCGAACACGGCGAAACAGATGAATGAGATTGAACATTATGTAAAAAACTATGCGGAAAGATTTTCCTAACCTGGAGGAACCAGAAAAGCACCCCAAAAAATCTCCAACCGTACAGGTGGAAATTTTTTGCCGCTTTGTGCAAGAAATTGCTTCTAAACTGAAACTGCGCCTTCATCACGTAAAGGAACGGTGTTCCGAATAACAGCATATCCGGAACACCTCATGATCAAAAAAATATGGAAATCATCGGATCTCCCCACAGAACCGCGGCAGCCATGCCCGCACACAGGAACGGTCCGAATGCGATCCGGGTCTTTCGGTCTGCTTTTTTTATGAATAGCCGCCAGCTCCCATACGCCGCCCCCAAAAATACCGCAATCCCCAGTGCCAGCAGGCTGTATCTCCACCCCAGGAATACACCGCAGGCCGCCATGAGCTTTATATCCCCTCCGCCGAAAGCTCCCGGTACACACAATGTAAGCACCAGAAGCAAAAGGCTGGCGGAACACATGCCAAACAGCCGGTCCGGCAATCCGATCTCCGGAAAAAGAGGAATGGAAAACAGACTGACACCCAGTACGGCAAGCACAAGCTTATCCGGGATTGTCCTTGTTTTTCCATCGGTCCATGCCGCTGCCGTCAGCACACCAAAAAACAGACACAGTATCGCGGCTCTTCCCGCAGGATACCATCGCTGTACAAACAGATCTGAATTTAAAATAAAATGATTGATCAAACGTAATTCTCCCTAAGCTCTCCAAAATCATTCCGCCAGCGTCCGGAACAGCCCCTTCACAGTCGGATAGATCTGACGGAACTTCTGATACCGCTCCTCATACTTCGCCACAAGCTCCGCCTCCGGCTCCACGGTATCCACCACCTTC
>Ga0137306_103244_pt1 | contig 12353 bp, 7 predicted proteins | sample Inofroosms_March_FD_97187 | JGI IMG/M metagenome (GOLD analysis project Ga0137306, IMG submission 97187) | Mouse cecal microbial communities from Vienna, Austria - N-Acetylneuraminic and N-Acetylglucosamine D2O microcosms_March | ecosystem: Host-associated > Mammals > Digestive system > Large... | reverse complement strand
TTGAAAGAAAAGTTTTCATGTATTGTAATTGATACATTAGATAAATACGAGGAATTTTGTGAGCGATATGTGTTAGAGAATAGGGATGCTGAAATTCTAAAAGATGTAGGAGGTTATGGTGAGGGTTCGTTGCGCTTTAAAAGTGCATTAAGAAATATTGGTGTAATTCAGAGTCTTGGTTATACTGTTCATTTTATTGCACAATCAAGTCATTCTAAAGATTTTGATACAAAGAAAGAAAGCGATTCTCTAAAGTTAAATAAGAATACATTTTCTTACTGTAGAGAAGCTGCTTTCTTGGTAGGTTACATGTATTCCGATGCAAAGGGAGAGAGGTTTATTACTTTCAAAAAATCTGATAAGTATCCTGATCTTAAGGACACGTTTGGTTTGCCAGATAAAGTTAATGTTAAAGATCTGAAGTCTGTATGGACAAAAGCTGTTGAAGATTTAGGTGGAAATTTTACTACAAAAGAGAAAACCATTGATAAAACAGCACCTATTGAAGATTTTGAATCCATCAAATCAAAAGGTATTGAATTTGGTGGCTTACTGGCTTCTAACGGGCATTTAGCAGAAGCTACAGCAGTATTACAAAAGAATCTTGGTCTTGATGAAAACGGAAATGTAAAGATGTTTGATACTTTAAGAGATACGCAGCTTGACCTAACAAAAGTAATTGTGATGGAACTTGAAGAACTCATCAAAAAGTTTAATATCAAAACAAATTAAGGTTATGGAGGGAGGATCATCCTCCCTTTATATGAAGTAGGTGCATATGGCAAGATTATCGACATGTAAAAATTGTGGTAGGAAATTACAACCAGAAGAAAAATGTACTCATGCTTCTAAAACATATTGTGAAGAATGTTATCAAAAGATTTTACGAGAAAGTGATGAGTATAAACAGTTAATAGAATTTATATGTGCAAATTACGAAATTGAAAGACCTACAGGATTTATGTTTAAACAGATAAAAGATATGAAAACGGATTTTGGTTGGTCTTATGCTGCTATGACTTATACATTATGGTACTGTAAAGAAATATTAGGGAAACAGTTAAATGAAAAATATGGAGTTGCATTGGTAAAACATTTTTATGAAGAAGCAAGCGATTATTACACGCAACAGGAACAGATCAGAAATCAAATGAAGAAACTAAAAGATGTAGAAATAAAAACTAAGATTGTTAAGCAAAATAACAAAAGCCACATAAATAAAAATTCATCACTTGTTAATTTGGAAAATATATTGGAAGGTGGTGACGCACATTAACTTTAGTCAGCAAGTAGACAAAAAGGCGATATTTCTATTATTTGGATGTTATTGTATTAATCCACGATTCATATTGGATGAAAAATATGTGACTAATGCAAATGATTATCCAGAAAATTTTCATAAGATGATATGGGGAGCATTAGTAAACATTGCTAAAAAAGGAAATGTTGAAAAGGTTTCTTCCCTTGATATAGAAAATGAGATAGCACAAATAACAACAGCAACATCTTTGTGGAAAAACAACAATGGTTGGGATTATATAGAAGAAGCAATTGCTATGGCTTCTGATAAACTGATGAATATTGGTAAATATCATGACGATGTACGAAAGTATTCTATTATAAGAAATGCATCGGAAGAACTTAAAATGGATATTACCTTTATTTATGATGAATCAGATGAAAGTAAGATTGAAAAGTTTAACGAATTGACAAGTTCTGATGTATTAAATGCATTTACAAATAGGTTTTTGGATTTCAAGTCAATGTGGAAAAATGTATTTGGAGATAATTATGCATTTAAAGTTGGAGATGGAATAAAAGACAGATTAAAGGAGCATAAAGAACAAGAAAATACATATGGTTATCCATTTCAATCAGGATATCTTACCACTGTATATAGAGGAATGAGACGTAAAAAGTTTATCATAAGAAGTTCTATAAGTGGTGGTGGTAAATCAAGAAGTTCTCTTGCTGACGGATGCAATATGGTATCTGATAGAATCTATGATTGGAATAAGCATGAATGGATTTCTACCGGTGAGGCACAAAAAGTTCTGTTTATATCTACGGAATTAGAGAAAGAAGAAATCCAGGATATTATTCTTGCTCATGTCAGTGGTATAGATCAGGAAAGAATTGAAACGTGGGATAACATAACCAAAGAAGAGGAACAAATTTTAGATGAATCGGCAGGATACATTGAAGGATATGAATATTACATAGAGTATATGCCAGATTTCACTATAGATTTAATAACGGAAACCATTGAAATATACATTATTAATTATGGTATTTGTGCTTGTTTCTTTGATTATATCAATGATTCCCCATCTTTGTATGAGTATTATTATAATAAAACACACACTAGATTAGCAACCCATCAGATTCTCTTTTTGTTCAGTGCTTCATTAAAATCCATAGCAAACAAATTTAATATATATCTTGGTTCTGCAACGCAGCTTAATGATACCTATAAAGATGAAAATAATAAGGACGCTGGAGCCTTAAAGGGATCAAAAGCAATTATAGAAAAAGCGGACGGAGGTATTCTTGCATTACCTGTCACACAAAAAGACCTTAAAAAGTTAAAGCCAATATTAGAATCAGAAGGAAAATTTGGAACATTGATTCCAAACATGGCATATTACATCTTCAAAAATCGTGGTGGGAAATGGAAAGTGATTGTAATATGGACGAAACTGAATCTTGGAACCATGAGAGAAAGTGATTGTTTTGTTACAGATTACAGTTATCAATTGATTCCAGATATTGAAAAGACAATTATTAATTTTTCTTTTGAAGATGTTGGTGAAGTACATATGATTGAAGGTGATGAAGAAATATCTGGATCTGAATTAGCAATGGAATTATCAAAATCATCAAAGACTACAGTATAGGGAGGTATCTATGACCGCCCAAGAATTAAAGGAGAAGTTATCGGAAGATGATATTAGGAAGTTGCTTATTGAAATGGGAGCAACTTTCTATTACGAGGATGACGATATGTGGATTACAGATACCATATGTCATCATGGAACAAAACCTAAATTGTATTATTACAAAGACTCTGAAAGTTTTCATTGCTATACAGAATGTGGGCAGATGGATATTATCGGAGTTGTCATGGGATATAAAGGTTATGAACAGGAAGAGTTTCAAAAAGCAATTAACTGGATATGTATAAAGCTAAATATTGATAATTGCGAATATGGATTTGGAAAGCAGGAACAAATTTCAGATTGGGAATTTATTAGAAAATACAAACGTACAACCAAAAAAGAAATAGAAACAAAGCCTTTGATTCCATATGATAAAAGTATTTTGAAAATATTTCAAAAACTATATACTCAAGATTGGATTAAAGAGGGTATCTCAATTGAAACTATGGAAAAGTACAATATCATGTATTCTACATGGCAGCAAAAAATCATAATTCCCCATTTTGATATAAACAATCAATTGATAGGGGTAAGAGGACGTTCTTTGGTGGATGAAGATATAGAGTTATTTGGGAAATACACTCCGTTTAAAGTTGGTAGGAGATTTTATAATCATTCTCTTGGTCAGAATTTATTTGGATTAAACCATAATATGAAAGCTATTCAAACAAAAAGAAAAATTATGTTGGTAGAAGCTGAAAAATCAGTATTCCAGACTGACACAATGTTTGGAGAAGATAATTTCACAGTTGCTTTATGCGGAAGCAATCTCACTGATTATCAGCGTGGTTTGATTCTAATGCTTGGTGTAAGAGAAGTAATAATTGCATTAGATAAGCAATATCAAACATTAGATTCTGAGGAATGTAAAAAATGGGCTAAACACATAAAAGATAAAATTATTGATAAATTATCTGCATATGTGGTTGTCACGGTTCTATGGGATTCAAATGATTTGCTTGATTATAAAGATTCACCAACTGACAAAGGGAAAGAAACATTATTGAAATTGATGGATCAAAAAATATACGTTGGAACAAATAATTAGGAAGGAGAGATTTATTGAGTTTTAAAATTGATGTACTTGGGAAAGTAAGATTTGGCAATGAACTTGAAGATATTTTGAAGTTGAAAGGAATAACAGATATTAACTCCTTCCTGAATCCAACAATTAAAAATACAGAAAGTGAGTTGCAATTTGACAATATTGAAACAGCAAGAGACATTCTTGTGAATCATATTTCAAATAACAGTGTAATAGATTTACTAGTTGACTGTGATTGTGATGGTTACACATCGGCTGCAAACATTTATCAATATGTAAATAGAATAAAACCATCAATAGAAATAAGGTGTTTTATTCATAAAGGAAAGGTACATGGTCTAAAAGATGTTGTAGATTCCATGCTTTTAGACAATTCAAAATTGGTGATTATTCCAGATGCCGGTTCTGGAGATGTGAATGAATGTAAGAAACTAAAAGAAAGTGGAAAAGAAGTAATTATTCTTGATCACCATAATATCAGGAATAATGATAGCACTATTCCTAATAATTCAGCAGTTGTAGTAAATAATCAATATTCATCCAGAGTAACGGATAAAGCTATGACAGGAGTTGGTATTACATATAAGTTCACAAAAGTATTGGATAAATATTATGGAGTTGATTATGCAGATGATTATCTTGACTTAGTAGCACTTGGAATGATTGGGGACAGGGCAGATACTTTGAATTTACAAACAAGATATTTGATTTTAAAAGGGTTAGAACAAATTAAAAGCAAAACGAATAAGAATAAATTGATTTCAGCTTTTGTAGATGCTCAAATGTATTCAATGAATAATAAGGTAACAATTAATGGATTGGGATTTTATGTCTGTCCTTTAATAAATTCTATGATCCGACTCGGAGAATATGAAGATAAATGTTATATGTTTGAAGCATTATGTAATTCTGACAAAATGTTAGAAAGAAAAGTTAAAGGTAAGGGAATGGTCAATATGACTATTCAGGAATATGTATTAAAGGCATGTCAATCTACGAACAGAAAACAGAAAAAAATTACAGAAGAAAGTGCAGATATATTATCTGAAGAGATTAAAAAATATGGAATGGACAAACTGCCAATTTTGGTATGCAACGCAAGAGATGATGTTGACAGTAATTCCACTGGATTAATCGCAAACAGATTAGTAGACCAATATCAAAGACCATGTTTGTTAATGAGAAGAAGAGGAGATATTTGTAAAGGAAGTGGACGAGGGTATGATAAATGTGAAATCTTAGATTTTAATAAATGGTGCAAAGATACAGGATTATTTAATATGGTAGATGGACACCCAGGAGCATTTGGATGTGAAATATCTTTTGAAAACACCAATAAATTATTTCAACTGTTATCAATTATGGATCGGATTGATGAGCCAACATATCATGTCTACAACATATATGATGCAGATAAATTACATGACCAAATTATTAAAAATGTTGCTAAGTATGATTATATCTGGGGAAACACAGTGCAGGAACCTATTTTTTTTATTAAAAATATTCCATGCAATAAATATAATTTAAATCTTATAGGATCAAAACAAAACAAAATCGAATTTACATATCATAACATCAAGTTCACAAAACAAACAAAAGGGAGTTCATTAGCTGCATTATATAAAGAATTATTAAATGTAGGTGAGAGTATAGAGTTTGATGTAGTTGGTAGATTTTCTATTGATATGAAATGCAATAAGACTCCGCAGGTATTAGTGGATGATTGGATTTATTATAAAAGTGATAAGATACAAGGTTTTGGATTTTGTTAAGGGAGGTGGATTTATATATTAGATAGAGAAATTTTTGGATATGATTTTGAGGTATACTCAAAAATCAATTGGTGGTGTGTGACATTTATTAATAAAGAAGATAGAAATACACCAATCGTAATTATTAATGACCGACAAAAATTAATTGATTTTTATAAGAAGCGTAAAAATTCAATTTATGTAGGATATAACAGCAGACAATATGACCAGTTTTTGCTTAAAGGAATATTAGATGGGATGAATCCTTCATACATAAATGACCAATTAGTATTATATGGAAAGAAAGGATATCAAGTTGTTCCAAATGCAAAAAAATATCATCTGAATAATTATGATGTGATTTTAAAGGATAAATCATTAAAGCAATTAGAAGCATTTATGGGGGATATGATAAAGGAAACAGATGTACCATTTGATATTGACAGACCATTGACTGAAGAAGAAGTAAATCAAATTGTTAATTACAATATACATGATGTTTCTGAAACTTTGAAAGTATTAGATGCTACTATTGGAGATTTTGAAGCTCAATTGGACATGATTTCAATGTTTAATTTGGACATGGAAATGTTCAATAAAACAAAAGCACAGTTGGCATCTGCTATTTTAGGAGCAGTAAATCAACATACTTTGGATGATGAATTTGAGATAACTATTCCGTCTAATCTGAAAATGCCTTCTAAATATCAGCATATTGTTGATTGGTATATGAAACCAGAAAATAAAAGTTATAAGTTACCACTTAAAACAGATGTAGATAGTAACGGTACAAGACAGTTAATGACTACTGTTGGTGGAGTACCGTGTGTATTTGGATATGGTGGACTACATGGAAGCAAGGATAATGAAATTTTTGAGGGGATACTTGTAACAGCAGATGTGGCAAGTCTATATCCATCACTAATGATTAATGAGGGATTTGCAAGTAGGAAACTTAAAAATCCTAAAGATTTTGAAAATATGAGGGATAGAAGATTAGAACTCAAAAAAGTTAAGGATAAGAGACAACAACCTTTAAAAATTGTAATAAACAGTGCCTATGGAATATTAAAAGACAGAAATTCAGCATGTTTTGATCCTGTGCAGAGCAATAATGTCTGTATTGCAGGACAGTTATATTTAACTGAACTGGCAGCGAGACTAGAAGATATAAGCGAAATTCTTCAAATTAATACAGATGGTATCTATGTAAGAGTGAAAACTATGGCTGATGTTGATAAGGTAAAAGCTATAGCGAAAGAATGGGAAGACAGAACTAAATTAGAACTGGAATTTGATGTTTATAAGCATGGTAGATTGGTTCAAAAAGATGTAAATAATTATCTTTTGATTGACTTGGACGATGGTCATTATAAGTGTAAAGGTGCGTATGTGAAAAAATTATCTTCAATAGATTATGATCTTCCTATTTTAAATAAAGCTATTGTAAATTATTTTGTTCATGATATTCCTGTTGAAAAAACCATAAACGATGCAACTGAATTAATAGAGTTTCAAAAAGTAATCAAACTAACTTCTTTATATAAAGGGGTTGTTTACGGAGAAGGCAAAAAGATAAAAGGAACAGACGGAAAAGAAAAAGTAATGGTTGAAAATGGAATACCATTAAAAGAAAAGGTACATAGAGTATTTGCCTCTACGAGAAAAGAAGATAAAGGAATTTACAAAGTAAAAATTGAGAAAGGACAACAGAGTTATGAAAAAGTAGCTTACACTCCAGATAAATGTTTTATTGATAACAATGATATACATGGAGTTTCTGTTCCAGATTATTTGGATAGACAATATTATATTGACGTAGCAAATGAAAGAATTAAACAATTCTTAGAAAAAGAACCAGAAAAGATAGATGAAACTCCTAATGTATTATTCAAATGTATGTGTGAAAGCAATGACTTCTATACATTTTTAGAGAAATGTAAGGAGAATGGAATAACAAACAAAGTTCTTGAAGGGTATTTGATTGCTGATTGCTGTAGTAATTATGGAAAGACAGAAAAGTTATTACGATTTAGAGAATATTTTAATACCCTTTATGGAAAAAGCAAAATGAATGTTTCTACATTGGAGAAAAAAATATCAGACAAAAATATTTTGAACATAATTATTTCAAATTCAGAATTGTCAAAAACAGGAAAAAGTTACAATAATCTTGATTCTAAAAAGATTTTATTACAAATATTTGATGCTTTAGAAGATAGAGATATTGATCCATATAAAATAATGGAAATGCAAGTTTCTAAATTTAATGCAGTAAGGTATAAAGATGATTCTTTAAATGGCAACAGATGGTTTATTTTGAATACGAGAGATATTATTTCTCCTAATATTATTATTTATAATATGAAAACCGGAGAGATTCAATACCGAAAAGTAAACAAAGAAGTATACAAAATTCTTCCATTGTATGATGGTGACATCATAGATGTTATAAAATCGGAAAAAGAATTTGGGAAAAAGATTATTGGAAAAGATGATAATGGACTTAACATTATAGCGGCTGATATAGATAAGGAATATGACGTAATTACACAATATGATATTGTTCATAGAAATTTCGGAAAAGGAAAGTCACTGATAGAGAATTGTGAGGTGTGTTAGTGGAAGAAGAAAGAATCATAAAAATTGAAGGTACTCTGGATAGAATTTATTATCCAAAGTATGTAAAAAAAGTTGATTCAGGAGAATTTGCAATTTTTAGGGTTTTCATTACAAAAAGATTAGAAAATTGTGATGATAAAATAGAAGATATAAAAGTAAAAGGAAATGTGTGTACTTTAGAATATGGAACTACTTATAAAATATTTGCTAAATTGGCTGAGACACATGAGATTTACGGGAATACATATGATTTAGTTTATATAAGTAAGTGTATAGACATATCTAGTAAAGATAAACAGAAGGAATTTTTAAAAAATGTACTGAATGAAAATCTGGTAGAAAAATTATTTGATGAATATAACGATGTTATCAAATTATTAGAGGAAAGAGATGTTAAATCCCTTATGAAAATAAAAGGAATAGGAAATCAGGTAGCCTTAAAAATGATTGATGAATATGAGGAATCTAAAGATTACAGTGCAATTTATATGGAACTTGGACAACTTGGATTAACTCACACATTCATTAAAAAACTTGTAGATTTCTATCATTCACCAGATACAGTAATTGATGTTGTTAGAAACAATCCTTATGATCTTGTCCGTGTGGATGGGGTTGGTTTTAAGAAAGCTGATGAGGTTGCTTGCAAGGTTGGTATTGGACAGTATGATATTTGCAGAATAAAAGGATTTCTTTTACATCATTTGAATGAACAAGGAGAAGCGGGAAAGAGTTATCTGAATTATAAGGAATTGATGAAAGCACTATATGATACATTGGGTTTTGTTCCTGAAGAAGTAATTAATGCAACAGCAAAACAAATGATTGAAAATGAGGATGTAGTAGTTCTGGACAATGGATCAAAGATTGCACTAAAACGATTTTATGATTTAGAGAAAAATATAATGAATGAATTACTTAGATTACAGATAGGTAAAATCAAAATCATAGAAGATAATAGTGAAAATGATGAGGAGTCAGAGTTACATAGTGATTATATACCAAAGTCATTCAACATTGGTAATTGGGAAACTGTAGTTAAACGAGTAGAAGAAAAGCAAGGGTTTACATTCACAGAGGAACAACGGAGTGCTATTAAACTGAGTTTGGATAATCATGTTATGGCTTTAACTGGTTTGGCAGGAGCAGGTAAAACAAGCACAGCTAATGGAATATGCTCATTGTATGATGATTACAATATTTTAGCGTGTGCATTATCTGGAAAAGCGAGTGTAAGAATTACAGAGGCAACAGGACTACCGGCAAGTACAATTCATAGAGCTTTAGGATATCAAAACGGAAAGTTTATGTTTAATAAGGACAACAAATTAGCAGTAGATATAGTTCTTATTGACGAGGCAACTATGATAAATGGAACACTATTTTTATCTCTGTTAGAAGCTATTCCTACAGGTGCAAAAGTGATTATTATGGGAGATGTGCAACAGTTGACTCCGATTGGTAACTGTCAGGTGTTTGCTGATATTTTAGACAGTAACGTATTACCTGTAGTTAAACTAACAAAGCCGCATAGACAAGCTCTGATGAGTGGTATTATTCCTACTTCGATTAAAGTAGCAAATCAGGAACAAATTTTTGCAAATAGTTTTGAGGGAAATGAAATTCTTGGAGAATTGAAAGATATGGAACTTGATGTTACAGGGAATAAAGAATCAAGATCAGATAGTATTATTTCACATTTCCAGACAGAAATGGATAAATACCATGACATTATAGAGGTTCAGGTGTGTGTTCCTATGAGATTAAAGGGAGAATTATCTTGCTATAATTTGAACACAAAAATACAAGATATTTATAATCCAAAATTTGCTGATGGTAATGAAATTGAAATACTTTTGGAGAAGAAAAATGAAGATGTTAAAAAATATCACATCAGAGTTGGCGATAAAGTTTTAAATACAAAAAATAATTATAAATGCACTAATACAGACGGAGATACAACTCCAGTATTCAATGGAAATATCGGCATTGTAAAAGAAATTGAAGATAATGGTTACTGCACAATAGATTTTGTTGGAATTGGGGAGGTTGTATTTAGTAAGACCGATTCTAAAAATCTTGAATTGGCTTATGCGTGTACTGTTCATAAAATGCAAGGGAGTGGTTTCACATCTACTATCGTTGGAATGGACACAGGAAGTTATATAATGAATAATTCAGAATTACTTTATACAGCAATAACCAGAGCTAAAAAGTATTGTGTATTAGTTGGTAATAATTATGCTATTTCAAAGGCGATACAGACAAAAGAAGTTAAAACAAAACAGACATTTTTAAGAGATATGTTGTTAGAGAATAGTTATAGGTTGAAAGAAGTTGCATAGGAGGATGATAAATGGCAGCGTTATATGAATTAACAGGGGAGTTTCTTCAGCTTATGGATATGTTGGAGGACGAAGAGTGTGATGAACAGTGTATCATGGATACTCTTGAATCTGTAGAATACGAGATTGAAGATAAAGCAGATGGATATGCAAAGATTATTAAATCGTTGGAGTCTAATGTTGATGGATTATCAAAGGAAGCTGATCGTTTAATTGCAAGAAAGAAAACTTACGAAAATAGAATTAAATGGTTGAAACAGAATCTTGAAATGTGTATGAGAGCTACTGGAAAGAGAAAATTCACAACAGATTTATTTTCATTCAATATTCAGAAGAATGGTGGAAAGAGAAAACTTGTGGTTGATGTTGACGTAGAAAAAGTACCAGAACAATATAGAATTAAGCAGCCAGACGCTATTGATGGAGAATCTATTAGAGAATACTTAAAAGAAAATGGTTTGGAAGGACAGGACGGATCACTTAATTGTGAGTTTGCACATTTGGAGTCGCAAGGAGAAAGTTTGAGGATAAGATAAAAAATAGTCTATATATAGTAGCTTTCAAAATTTAGAACCGCTATATATAGACTAAAAATGGCGATGAAATAGGACTTTCAAGAGTGCTAATGGTACAAAAATAAAATATAAAACATCATAGAGGTAAAACATGCTAAATGAAATTATAGTTACTGGAGGGTGTAATTAATTTTGTGTCTTTGAACTTTATGCCTTGGTGGATTTTTACTCATCCGAAATATCCAGAAAGCCAGTATTTATAAGGGCTCGTGGGCTCTGCCCACACCCGGCCTCTGGAATAAGATGGAAGAACAAAGACACAAAATTAAATACACTACCAGTTACTTACTGCGTTCGTATCTTTGGTTGTTTCGATTATATGTAACAGAATATTAACTATTCATATTTTTAAAACAATAGATACTTATATTAAAGAGCTTTTTGACATTACGAAGAAATCAATTAGGGATGCATACTCTAATAAAGGCTCTTCCTAAAGGAGTCAATTGCACTATGCCTTTCTTAATAGAAACTTTTTGATTATTGAATTCTTGTTGAAGTTTCTTAAACCAAAAGTGTTCTGTAAAGGGAGTGTAATTGGATTCATCTGTAAAATGTGTATCATATGATGTGCGAAGTAATCCCAATCGAACTAATGAAGTGATCGAAAGAGAGCATTCAGGTAAATAAGTTGTATGATAATTTAGATAAACATTTTCTAATAATAAAGTATATCCATTATCACGATTTACTACATATTGGCAAAGAGGAAAACCGTTTGTAGAAGAATTTTTAAAAGTTTTAATAATGTTTGCATCTAAAACAGACATTTGTTTGATGATTTCAGCAAAAGACGGATGCATATCTTTATTAAAATTAGAATTCATAGAATTACTGATTAAAGATACAAACATTTTACGCAATTCTTCTTTATCTATACAATATTTTGAATTTTCCAAAGCTTGAGCAGATGTTTGTGTATCTGGTTCAGTTAATTTATCTTCTGGAATTTTAGAAATTTTTTCTTTTAACTCATTTTCAAATTCTTGAAGAGCATACGCATATTTTAATTTGCGTTTTTCTGCAACTTGTGAAATACCACCAAAAACAAGATACCAAATATCAGCAAAAGT
>Ga0137306_103243_pt1 | contig 12355 bp, 9 predicted proteins | sample Inofroosms_March_FD_97187 | JGI IMG/M metagenome (GOLD analysis project Ga0137306, IMG submission 97187) | Mouse cecal microbial communities from Vienna, Austria - N-Acetylneuraminic and N-Acetylglucosamine D2O microcosms_March | ecosystem: Host-associated > Mammals > Digestive system > Large... | reverse complement strand
GGGAGTTACCATCTCTCCATCACACTGACAGTATAATACACTTTTTCGATAAATGCTATAACAAAACCCTAAGCGTTTTCTTACGAAAATATTACAAGAACCAAATTTTTTACAAAAATTGTATTAATATTCGTACAATCTTCGCTCTGGCTGGGTTTTTCCGCTAAGATGTGTTATAATGTTCACATCTTTTCGTTTTTTTAATATTTTGAACATCCATGGATAAAATCAATATCCATAGATTCGAAAGGAGTCATGTTATGGATCGAATCGGATTGGTTTGTCGCTACATCAGAGAACATCCTTGTTGCACACAACGAGAATTGGCGCAGCAGTTGGATCTTTCTCTGGGAACCATCAATACATTATTAAAAGAATGTTGTCAGAGAAAATTGCTCGCCCAAGGCAAGAGTATTGCCAACACCTATGAGCTGACAGAATCTGGAGAACACTATCTGGAACAGTTTCAGGTAGATGGGGCATTGATCATTGCTGCTGGCTTTGGTTCTCGTTTTGTGCCATTGACTTTTGAGACCCCCAAAGGATTATTGGAAGTATTCGGAGAACGTATGATTGAACGGCAGATTTGTCAATTGCATCAGGTCGGGATTAAAAACATTACCATTATGGTCGGATATTTAAAAGAAAAATTCGAATATTTGATTGATAAATATGGGATAACGCTTCTTTATAATCCAGAATATTCTCATAAGAATACTCTAGCCACCATTTATCATGCCCGGAATGCCTTATATGGCCACAACATGTATGTACTGTCTTCAGACAACTGGCTGCGGGAAAATATGTTTCACGCCTGGGAAATCGGAGCATGGTATTCTTCTGTATATATGGAAGGCGATACTTCCGAATGGGCGCTTCTTTATAATAAGAAGAAACGCATTACCCAAGTTTCTATTGGTGGTCATGACAGTTGGGTCATGTATGGTCCTGTTTACTTCTCCAGAGAATTTTCAGAACAGTTTCTTCCTCTTTTGGAAAGAGCCTATGCTTCGCCAGGAACAGAACAGATGTATTGGGAACATGTCTTGATGCATCACATTCAGGAATTGGAAATCTATATCAATCAGCAATCCATAAAACAAATTTATGAATTCGAGAACCTGGAAGAACTGCGAAAATTTGATCCGAAATATCAGACTCGCTCTGACAACAAAGCTCTGGAACTTGTTGCCAAAATATTTCAAAAACCAGAATCAGAAATTCAGGATATTCGTTGTCTGAAATCTGGTATGACAAATAATTCTTTCCTGTTTTTATTAGGAAACCACCATTATATCTGTCGGATTCCGGGACCGGGAACCGAACTTTTGATCAATCGCTCCGAAGAGGAACGTGTATATCAGGCAATCCAGCCACTGAATCTTTCAGAAAAAATCATCTATCTGGACGGACGAACCGGCTATAAGATTGCTGAATATTATGAAAATACCCGCAATGCCTGTGCCTCGAGTGAGGAAGATATGGCCGCCTGCATGAAAGTTTTGCGCTGTTTGCATCAATCCGGACTTTCCGTGGAGCATGAATTTAATATTCAGGAACGCATTGCTTTTTATGAACAACTCTGTATGTCCCATGGTGGCACTCGCTTTGAAGATTATGAAATCGTCCGCAGACGGATGGAGGAACTATGGGAAAACTTAGAACAGCTTTCGCGGCCAAAAATGTTATCTCACATTGACAGTAATGTAGATAATTTTCTCATTCTGCCGGATGGCAGCGTTAGGCTGATTGACTGGGAATATGCAGGTATGTGTGATCCGTTGATTGATTTGGGTATGTGTGCTATTTATTCCTATTATAAAGAAGAAGATGTGGAACGGTTGATGCATCTCTATTTGGAACGGCCGGCCACAAAAGAAGAACGATTGGTAGTATATAGTTATATGGCTTTAGGCGGTTTTTTGTGGGCGCTCTGGGCAGTTTATAAAAGTTCGCTGGGAGAAGAATTCGGAGATTATACCTTAATCATGTACCGCTACGCAAAAATGTATTATGAAAAAATCAAAAAAATGTAATAAAAATGTTATCACTTCTCTGTTTGCGTGTGTTATAATGGATTCTATTGAAATATGAACTTTTTCGGGCATAGGTCCGGTATATAAGGAGGTCTCAAGCATGAAGAAAACAAAATGGTTGGCGGCAGCGGCGTTTGCCGGAGTATTGGGGACGGCAGTCCTCGTCCTTGGAACGACAGCTTTCGCTGCTACTGGCTGGGTGCAAAATGGCAATAATTATGTCTATTATGATGCGGACGGATCGCTGCACAAAGGATGGATCAACACATCCAACGGATATTATTATACCGATCTTTCCACTGGCGTGATGAGTGTCGGCTGGAAAAAAATCAATGACAAATGGTATTACTTCAAGTCCGATGGTCTGATGTCTACCGGTTGGGTCAATGATAATGGAAAATATTATTATACTCTTAGTGACGGTACAATGGTTACGAATCAGTGGCTAAACATTGGCAGCGATTACTATTATATGCGCAGCGACGGTTCCATGATGCTTGGCTGGCGAAATATGGATGACGCCTGGTATTATTTTGATAAGAGCACTGGCAAATGTGTACTGAATTCTTCTGCTGAGATTGATGGCAGTTATTATTTGTTTGCCTCAGATGGTAAGATGCTCACCGGATGGCAGCAATATAACGGAAATTATTATTATTTCAATATGAATGCCACCGCCGCATTGCCCTTGGGCAAGATGCTCACCGGATGGCTCAGTGACGGTACAAACAAATATTATATGGATCCGGCCAGCGGCGTCATGTCTACTGCATGGAAGCAGATTGACGGGCATTATCATTATTTTAATAATTCCGGACATATGCAGACCGGTTGGATCCAGGTAAATGGTACCTATTATTATTTGGATCCGGCAGCAGAAGGCCGCATGGTAGCCGGCACCACCCGCACCATTGATGGCGTTACTTATCAGTTTGCTGCGAATGGATCTTGCAATACCAATGTTAACACCAATAATGTCTATAATGGTTCTTCCGGCAGTAGCAATAATGGCGGGTCTTCTTCCACTCCTGTTGTGGGTGGCAGTCATTATTCCAATGGTGGACCTGGAGTCTCTTCCTCCTCTGGCGGCAGTACTGCCCCTTCTCCTGGTGGTGGTAGTTCTACTCCTGGCAGTTCTACCTCCGGAAATCAGTCAGGGGATTCTCTTCAGGCTGGTTTAACCGGCGGACCGAAACCGTGATATGGATTCTATAAAGAACGTATAGAAAGACTTTAACTGTCCGTTTTCGGAGAGTTAAAGCCTTTCATTTTTCAAGTAGAAAGGATGAAATACCTATTGAAAGATAAACAAAAAAGAACGAAAGCAAGCCTTTCTCGGCTCACCGCTTTGGGGCTCTCTTTCAGCATGGCCATGAATCTTTCCTTTTTTCCTGCTCATGCTGCTTCTAGCCACAGCCGGATTGGCGACAATACCTATCAGCTCAAAGATGGCACTCCCATTTCAGGAATTTTTGCAAGAGGAATCGATGTCTCCCACTGGCAAGGTCCGATTGACTGGAAACAGGTATCCCAAAATGATATTTCTTTTGTCATGTTAGGAACCCGGTATAACGGGCAGGTCGATCCTCGTTTTCATATCAATGCAGCAGAAGCGGCTATGGCTGGCATTCAACTTGGCATTTACATATATTCTTATGCAACCGATGTTGCTATGGCAGAAGCGGAAGCAGATTTTGTTCTTAACCTGATCAAAGACTATCCGGTCTCTTATCCGGTTGCCTTTGATGTAGAATCCTCTGTCCAAAGCACACTTTCTCCCACGGAATTGGCCGATATTATCAATGCTTTTTGTCGTAAGATCGAGAATGCCGGCTATCATGCTATTTTATATGCTAATGATTATTGGCTGGCAAACAAGATTGATATGTCTCAGGTAGATTATGATGTTTGGGTAGCGCGATATGAAACCCCTCACGCTTTTGAGAATCCGGTCATGTGGCAGGCCACTAGCACAGGTTCTGTCGATGGTATCAACGGTAATGTAGATATTGATTTTCAGTTTCGGGATTTCTCCGATGTCATTGCGCCAAACCTCTGGAGAACCATTGGCGGTAACACCTATTATTATCAAAATCACCAAATGCAAAAAAATGCCTGGATCCACGATGGAACTGGCTGGTTCTTTATGAATGAGGATGGATTGGCCGCTAGCGGCTGGTTTACTCAAAATGATCGTACCTATTATCTAGATCCTTCTTCCCGGCGAATGACAGTAGGATGGCTTTCTTTCCCTGAAGGCTGGCGTTATTTTGACAGCAGCGGTGCCATGCAGTCCGGATGGATTCATGATGGCAATGCCTGGTACTATCTGAATACAGATGCTCTGATGCAGACTGGTTGGTTGTTGGATGATAACATCTGGTATTACTTACAGCCTTCTGGCGCCATGGCTAATGGTTGGCAGTTCATCGATGGTATCTGGTATTACTTAAACAGCAGCGGTGCTATGCAGACCGGACAACAGCAGATCCAGGATCAGTGGTATTATTTTGATAATAATGGCGCCATGCAGACTGGTTTTCAACAGATCGGGGAACATTACTATTATTTTGAAGAAAATGGCGCTATGACTACTGGCCGCAAACAGATTCATGATTCCTGGTATTACTTTAATGATACAGATGGATCTATGGCTACTGGTTGGAAGCAGATCGACGGATTTTGGTATTACTATGGCAGTGATGGACACATGCAGACTGGCTGGGTCAATGATTCCTCTGCCCGGTATTATCTGAATCCGGAAAATGGCATCATGTATGCAGACACCCAAATTACCGTAGACGGCGTCACCTACCAAGTCGATGCCAGCGGAGCTTGTCAGGAGATCAGCCCTGGTATCCTCCCGGATGAAAATCCCGATATCATTGCTCCTAAAGAAGGGGTCCCCGTCCTCAAAGGTCCTGGAGTGTCATAATTCATTGTCTTCCTTAGACAAAAAAACATTTGATTAAGCAGCTTTGGGGAAAGAAACGCTCTTCCAGGCTGCTTAATCAAATGACCTGATATTGGGCCAATGTCATTTAGATAAGCAGTGACAAAAGGTACGCCAAGGAAGAGGGGAGAGAAGCAACGGGAAATCGTCTGCTCCGTTTTCCAGTTTCGAGATTAAGAATTCCTAAAACCCCTGACTTTTGCTAAAAGCGAAACGAAAATATACAAACTCGCTCCGCTCAAACAATGTATATTTTCGTTTCAACGCTCAATTCAGGGATTTAAGGACTTCTAAATCTCTGCAAAGTCAAAATATCACAGACGATTTCCCGTTGCTTCTCTCCCCTCTTCCTTGGCGTACCTTTTGTCACTGCCTGTCTAAATGACATTGGCTACCCCTCTCCTTCCTGCAAGACATACCTATCGGTACCGCCGATAATTTCATTTCCCAACTTGCTCAATAGCCGCCTTCAGCCTCTTTATCATCTCATCCACATCCGTCTTCTCAATTACTAATGGCGGCACAAACCGGATGATGTTACTGCCTGCACTGATCAGCACCAGCTTCTGTTCCAAAAGCGCATTGCTCACAACAGGCGCCACTGCTCCAGCAAATTCCAGCCCCTGAATCAGCCCCTTCCCCCGATGTTCTTTCACACAATCATACTGGAGTACCAATTCATCCAGCCTGTTCCACAGATACTCTCCGATTTCCCTTACATGTTCCACGAGTTTCTTTTCTTCAAATATATCCAAGACTTTAGACGCCGCCGCACACACAAAAGGATTCCCCCCATAGGTAGTCCCATGGTCTCCTGGCACGATTGCCGATGCTGCCTTTCCCTGAGCCAAAAATGCTCCTACCGGAACTCCGTTCCCCAGCGCTTTTGCCACAGACATACCATCTGGTATCACATCATATCCCTGCCAGGCAAACATGTAACCGCTCCGTCCCATCCCACACTGGATCTCATCCAGCAAAAGCAAGGCATCGTGCTCATCACACAAATTCCTCACCCCGGTCAAAAATTCTTTCGTGGCAGGATAGATTCCTCCTTCCCCCTGGATGGTCTCCATCATAACCGCACAGGTTTTCTCACTCCACACTGCCTTCACACTCTCTAAATCATTAAATGTGGCAAACCGAATTCCCGGAACCAGTGGGGCAAAAGGCTCTTGATAATGATCATTTCCCGTCACTGACAGCGCTCCTAGCGTTCTCCCATGAAAGGAATGCTTCATTGCAATAATCTCATAGTCCGGCGCCATACCTTTATTGAAGGCGTAACGCTTAGCAATCTTTAAAAGCCCTTCGATTGCCTCCGCACCGCTGTTGGTAAAAAATACTTTCTCCATACCGGATGCCTTCAAAAGTTTCTCTCCTGCCTCAACAGACGGAACATTGTAAAACAGATTAGAAGTATGGCAGAGCTTATCCACTTGTTCCTTCATGGTTTCCTTCAGCTCCTCACAGCTATATCCCAATCCCATGACCGCGATTCCTGCTCCAAAATCTAGATATTCCTGCCCATCTGTATCATATAAACACACCCCTTTCCCATGGTCAAATACCACGGGAAAGCGGTTATACACTTTATAAAATGTCTGCTCCGCCCGATCGATATAATGCTGTTTTTCCATATTCTTCCTCCTGATTCTTGGCCGCTTTATTTTTCTAAACCGCTGTGGTGTTCTATGCTGACCACCGAATTCCCCTACTCTCCCGAATGATAATACCTCTCATCCCCATCCCGTAAAATTGCTGTTCCGATTCCCTTATTCGTAAAAATCTCCAACAGCAGGCAATGGGAAATCCGTCCATCCAGAATGTGCACCCGATTTACCCCATTTCGAATCGCATCAATGCAGTTCTGTAGCTTTGGCAGCATTCCCCCTCCCAAGCTGCCGCCATCCACAAACGCCTGTGCCTCCTCCACCGTAATCTCCGAAATCAGCGAATTCTTATCCTCAAAATCTCGATAAACTCCCTCTACATCTGTCAAAAACGCCAGTTTTTCAGCATTCACTGCCCGAGCAATCGCACAAGCCGCATCGTCGGCATTAATATTGTAGCTCAAAAAGTTCTCATCAAATCCAATCGGACAGATAATCGGCAAAAAGTCTTTTTCCAGCAAATCATAGATTACCTTAGGATTCACTTCCGTGATCTCTCCCACAAAGCCAATATCCTCTCCACCCGAATACTTCTTTTGGCACTTCAGCATCATCCCATCTTTGCCACTGATTCCCACCGCTTTTACTCCCAATTCATTAACCAATTGTACCAGACTTTTATTCACCTTGTTAAGAACCATCTCGGCAATTTCCATCGTCGGTTCGTCTGTCACGCGCAGTCCATTGACAAAGTGCGATTCCATCCCTACTTTGCCAACCCATTTGCTGATCTCTTTGCCGCCGCCATGGACGATGATCGGCTTGAAACCTACCAACTTTAAAAGCACGACATCCTGAATCACATGATGCTTCAATTCCTCATCCACCATGGCGCTACCACCATATTTCACCACAATAATCTTGCGGTTAAACCGTTGAATGTACGGAAGCGCTTCAATCAATACCTCCGCCTTCTGCACAATATTCTGATCCATTTCCATCTTTGTTCTCCTCCACTTTCAAGACCGATAATCCGCATTAATTTTCACATAATCAAAGGTCAGATCACAACCCCAGGCTGTAGCAGATGCCTCTCCCATCTTCACATCTGCAATAGCTGTTACCTCGGGCTCTGAGAGAATCTTCGTTGCCACTTCCTCACTGTAAGGAAGCGCTACTCCGTTTTCAATGATCTGCAACTTTCCTGCCTTACTCTCAAAAAACAGATCCACCTTTTCCGGATCGAATTGTGCTCCTGAATATCCCATAGCACACAAGATCCGTCCCCAGTTGGCATCATGACCAAAAATCGCCGCTTTGGTCAGGTTTGAAGTGATGATTGACTTCGATAAGGTGACTGCCTGCTCTTTACTTTCTGCCCCTACCACCTTCACTTCAAAAAGCGCTGTGCAGCCCTCGCCATCTCCTGCCATCTTTTTTGCCAGTGTCTCATTCACTACATGCAACGCCTTACAAAATGTTTGATAATCCTCGTTTTTCTCCCTGATCTCTGGATTTCCTGCCATGCCATTGGCCAGCAACAATACGGTATCATTTGTTGAAGTATCCCCATCCACAGAGATCATATTATAAGTATCTTTGATATCTTCACTCAATGCTTCCTGCAAAAGTTCCTTAGAAATTGCCACATCTGTAGTCACAAAAGCAAGCATAGTACACATATTCGGGTGAATCATCCCAGAACCTTTACACATGCCACCTATCGTCACCTGTTTTTTGCCGATTTCTACTTGTACTGCCACTTCCTTCTTCTTGGTATCCGTGGTCATGATCGCCTGAGCGGCTGCCGTGCCGCTTGCCAATCCACCGTCCAGCTGTGAAGCCATCTTTTCTACCCCTGCCTGAATCCGCTCCATGGGCAGCTGCATCCCAATCACCCCGGTAGACGCCACCAAAACCCCATCCTCCGGCACCCCCAGCGCTGTCGCGGCCACCTGGGCTGTCTCTTTACAATAACCATACCCTTCCTCGCCGGTACAGGCATTGGCGATTCCTGCATTGACTACTACTGCCTGAGCAAAGGCCGATTTTTTTACAATATTCTGATCCCACTTCACCGGCGCCGCCTTTACTACATTTGTCGTAAACGTTCCTGCCACATGGCACGGCGCCTCGCTGAAAATCATTGCCATATCCTTTCGATCTTTATATTTAATTCCGGCCGCCACCGAAGCTGCCTGAAATCCTGCCGCTGCCGTCACACCGCCCGTAATCCTCTTCATATCTCTCTCCTCTTCCACTTTTATTTCATACAAGCTTTCTTATTTTACAAAATCTGTCACATTTTTTTCATTCAATGTATAATCATAATAATTGATATCGTCCCGTTTCGTCCATCCTACTCCCTGCCAGAATGCATTTCCCACCTCATTGCTCTTAAAAGCAATCAAGCTTACTTTATTGATCCCTTCTGCCATCAGCGCCCGCATACAATGCTGTGCCATCCGATGTCCGACCCCATGTTTGCGGTAATCCTTAGCCACACATACATGGTAAAAACATCCTCTTCTCCCATCATGTCCACAAAGGATTGCTCCCACAATTCTGCCATTCTGCTCCGCCACCACACTGGTTGTGGGATTTCTTCTTAAAAATCGTTCCACACCCTCTCTAGAATCATCAATAGACCGAATGCCAAAGCCCTGAATGCCAATCCACAATGCATAAACTTTATCATAATCATCCATTGTCATCTCCCGGATGATTATGCTCATGGTTCCACCCATCGTTTATTCTGCTCCTCCTTCGTTCTATTCGATCGCCCTTTTGACAACCATCTTTATTCCGTGATTTGTCTGTTTCCCCGTTGCCGTTGACAAGGCAGCAGAAAACCACAGCAGATTTCACATATCACGGAAATACCGCTATCTGCTTCAGTCCCGTATTTTCCGGCAATCCAAACATCAGATTCATATTTTGTATTGCCTGTCCGGCCGCCCCTTTTACCATATTGTCTATCGCCCCCATCATCACCAGACGATTGGTGCGGGTATCTATTTGAAAAGCAATGTCTACAAAATTGCTTCCTTCCACCCAGCGGGTCTGGGGCACCATCCCCGGTTTCATCACCCTGACAAAATACTCCTCGCCATAATACTGATCATAAACAGCTTTCACTTCCTCTGTTGTCATTGGTTTTGTCATCGTCCCATAAGCCGTCACCAGGATTCCCCGGTTCATCGGTACCAAATGAGGAGTAAAACTGATCACTACCGGTTTACCAGCCACGTAAGAAAGCTGTTCCTCGATCTCCGGCGTATGACGGTGGCTTGCCACCCCGTAAGGCTTCATACTCTCATTTACCTCACAATACAAGCTGGGGACCTTGGCGCTCCTGCCTGCTCCTGAAGTTCCCGACTTTGCATCAATAATAATCGTCGCCAAATCAATCAGTCCTTCTTTTACCAGCGGATAAAGCGTCAAAAAGGAACAAGTGGGATAACATCCCGGATTGGCAATCAGACGCGCTGTTTGGATCTTTTCCCGGTTTATTTCCGGCAGTCCGTAGACCGCCTCGTCGATAAACTGGGGCGTCGGATGCGAAAGCTTGTACCACTGCTGATAAACTTCCACATCCTTGATCCGAAAATCTGCACTCAAATCAATAATTTTCGTTTTCGACAAAATCTCCTCTGTCACCTGAGATGCACAAAATCCTTGTGGCGTCGCCGTAAAGATCACATCTGCCAGCTCTGCCAGCTTTGCCATATCATCATCCTGACAAAGCTCATTTTCCAGCACATGCGCCATATTTCTGTAAATAGAAGCAAAATCTTCCCCCACATAACTCCGTGAGCCATACCATACAATCTCTACATCTTCACGCTGCAACAAAAGACGTACTAGCTCCGCCCCTGCATAACCTGTTGCTCCGATAATGCCTACTTTAATCATTTTTTCTTCCTCTCCCGAATTTTTTCTGCTCTATTTCCTCAAAATAGCTATCGCTATCCATTATAGTGATTTTCCTTCCATAAGGAAAGACCTTATTTCAAGAAAATACTCCTTCTCCCCTCTTCCTTGGCGTACCTTTGATCACTGCTTATCTAAATGACAGCGCTTCTTCCCTTAGCGTTTCATAATTATACATTATATGCGAATATTATGCAATCCCCGTTTTTCATTTTTATACTTATAATTTCTTTTTCCCTCTTGCATTTCTTCTCAAAATATTGTATATTTATGAACGTTATCTGATACAAGAGACATTTTAAAAATAAGAAAAAGACAATACTCTCAGGAGGATATCAAAATGAAAGAAAAAGTAATCTTAGCTTACTCCGGTGGTCTTGACACTACCGCCATTATTCCGTGGCTTAAAGAGCATTTCGATTATGAGGTTATCTGTTGCTGCATCGATTGTGGTCAGGGCAACGAACTGGACGGCTTAGAAGAGCGTGCCAAATTATCCGGTGCCTCCAAACTGTATATCGAAGATCTGGTCGATGATTTCTGTGACAACTATATTGTTCCCTGTGTACAGGCTGGCGCCGTATACGAAAACAAATATCTCCTGGGCACCTCTATGGCCCGCCCCGCCATTGCCAAACGTCTTGTAGAGATTGCCCGCAAAGAAGGTGCCACCGCCATCTGTCACGGCGCCACCGGTAAAGGTAATGATCAAATCCGCTTTGAACTGGGGATCAAGGCTTTGGCTCCGGATTTAACAATCATCGCTCCCTGGCGTATGACCGACGTATGGACCATGCAGTCTCGCGAAGACGAAATCGAATACTGCCGTCAACATGGCATTAACCTGCCGTTCTCTGCCGATAACAGCTACAGCCGTGACCGCAATCTCTGGCATATCAGCCATGAAGGTCTCGAACTGGAAGATCCGGCCAATGAGCCCAATTACGATCATCTGCTAGTTCTTGGCGTAACCCCCGAAAAGGCGCCGGAAGAAGGAGAATACGTAACTATGTCATTCGAAAAAGGAATTCCCGTCCGCGTCAACGGGGAATCAATGAAGGTATCCGATATCATCCGCAAGCTCAATGAGCTCGGAGGTAAGCATGGTATCGGTATCGTTGATATTGTAGAAAACCGCGTCGTCGGCATGAAATCCCGTGGTGTCTATGAGACTCCCGGCGGTACTATACTTATGGAAGCACATCAGCAATTAGAAGAGCTAGTCTTGGATCGTGCCACCATGGAAGTAAAAAAAGATATGGGTAATAAAATGGCTCAAATTGTCTATGAAGGGAAATGGTTCACCCCCTTACGTGAAGCGGTACAGGCTTTCGTAGAATCCACACAGCAGTACGTAACCGGAGATGTCAAGTTCAAACTGTATAAGGGCAATATTATCAAGGCCGGCACCTCCTCTCCCTACTCTCTCTACAGCGAGTCTTTGGCCTCTTTCACTACTGGCGATCTTTATGATCACCATGACGCCGATGGTTTTATCACTCTGTTTGGTCTTCCCTTAAAGGTTCGCGCCATGAAGATGGCCGAGCTCGCAAAGAACTAATCATAATACCAACGTCATTTAGATAAGGAAACGAGCGTTGCTGTTCTCCCCTCTTCTTTCGTGTACCTTTTGTCACTACTAAAAAACTAGAAGTGTCACAAAATAAGCCACCAGCGATTTCCGTATCCTGTGTTCGGATGGTTCCCATACACAGAATGTTGGAAATGGCTGGTGGCTCGTTTCGCGGCACTTTCGTTTTTTACAAAGTCCTTTCCCTTGGCATCTGTGCCAGTAAAATCCCAGCAAATACCAATCCGCA
>Ga0137306_103237_pt1 | contig 12366 bp, 13 predicted proteins | sample Inofroosms_March_FD_97187 | JGI IMG/M metagenome (GOLD analysis project Ga0137306, IMG submission 97187) | Mouse cecal microbial communities from Vienna, Austria - N-Acetylneuraminic and N-Acetylglucosamine D2O microcosms_March | ecosystem: Host-associated > Mammals > Digestive system > Large... | reverse complement strand
TCCGATCCCGCAGATCAAGCTTGCTCAATATATTGCTCAGATAATTTTTTACTGTATTTTCTGACAAATTCAGCTTCTGGGCGATCTCTTTGTTGGACAGCCCGTTTCCCACCTGTTCAACGATTCTTATCTCTGATCTTGTCAGCTCCTCCACCTGATTCCTCTGAATCTGAATCGAATAATCCGACTGCGCCATCCGGGAAAACAGCCGCAGGACGGTAGCCGCAATATCCGGATTGATCATCGCCTGCCCGCCGTAAACCGTCTCAACCGCCGATACAAGCTCATCCACAGATACTCCCTTGAGCAGATAACCACTGGCGCCGTTTTTTAATGCGTTAAACACATATTCATCATCATCAAATGTAGTAAGAATGATGATCTTAATCTGAGGATATCTTTCCTTGATCACTTTTGTACACTGCACGCCGTCCATTTTCGGCATGCGTATATCCATCAGGATCACATCCGGCATTTCTTGCTGTACACTGTCCAGCACTTCCATCCCGTTTTCAACACTGCCCGTAAGCGCCATATTCTCTCTGCTGCCCAGCACGATCTCCAGGCTTTGCCGCAGCAGCTCCTGGTCGTCTGCGATCAAAATCTTTATCATACTTTTCCCCGAAGCTATTTTACGCTTTTGACTTAGAATTCTTTACATAATCGATAAATACCGCCAGCAGGATTACTACGCCCTTTACCACATCCTGCCAGAAGGAGTTAACATTCATCAAGTTCAGTCCGTTGTTTAGGATACCGATGATCAGGGCGCCGATAATCGTACCGCCGATCTTACCAGAACCGCCTGCCATCGACGTACCGCCTACGACAACAGCCGCGATTGCGTCCATCTCCGCTCCTTCTCCGGCGGTAGGCTGCCCCGAATACATACGGGACGCCAGGATAATCCCTGCCATACCTGCCATCACTCCGGAAAATGCATGGACAAAGAACTTCACTCTCGATACTTTGATGCCGGAGAATACTGCTGCCTGGGGATTTCCTCCCACTGCATAGATATGGCGTCCCATCTTCGTCTTGTTCATGATCAGCGCCGTGATGATCAGTACGATGATCATGATAATGACCGGAACCGGGACAAATCCGACATACCCCGCGCCGATAAACTGCCATTCTTTCGTCACCACGCGCACCGGAGAGCCTCCTGTATACACCTTTGCCAGTCCCCGGGCAATATTCATCGTTGCCAGTGTAACGATAAATGGCGGAATCGTCGTTGTACTGATCACAAAACCGTTGAACACGCCGATGACCAGCCCGACCAGTACGCCCACGATCAGAGCCGCGATGATCGGCAGGCCGTAGCGTGATACACAGCCTGCTGCCAGCACACCTGACAATGCGATGATCGAACCAACCGACAGGTCGATCCCGCCCAGGATGATCACCATCGTCATGCCGCATGCCAAAAGCATATTTGTAGAAATCTGACGCAGTACATTAAAAATATTTTTTGCTGTTAAAAATGACCCGCTCGTTGCCGGGAACACAGACAAGAATACGCTCAGTACAAGAAAAGCGGCGATAATACCCATATTTTCTTTGATAAAAACTACTGCTTTGTTTGTATTCCCTGCAGCACCGGCTTTTTTTACTGTTTCTTTAGCCATTTGTTTTTCCTCCTCATAAATCGAAATTCTGCTGAATCCTAATTAGCGGCCAGCTGCATAATTGATTCCTGTGTCGCCTCATCATGGTCAAGGCACCCGGTCACCCGGCCCTCCGACATGACATATATCCGGTCGCTCATATTGATGATCTCCGGCAGCTCTGAGGAAATCATGATAATAGCCATTCCTTCTTTGACCAGTTGGTTCATAATCGCATAAATCTCAGATTTTGCCCCCACATCGACGCCGCGTGTAGGCTCATCCAGGATCAGAATATCCGGGTTAGTGGCAAGCCAGCGGCTGATCATTACCTTCTGCTGGTTTCCGCCCGACAGGTTCCCGATCATCTGCTCCTGGGTCGGTGTCTTCGTTGCCATCATATCAATATATTTCTGCGTGATCTCTATCTCTTTCCGATCATCGACGGATACCCCGCGGATAAACCGCTCCAGTATCTCTATGGTCGAATTGAACCGTACGCTCTGCACCTTGTACAGCCCTTCCAGCTTCCTATCCTCTGGAACCAGCGCCAGCCCATGCTTTATCGCATCCACTGGATTGCTGATATTCACCTTGTTTCTTTTTACGTAGACATCGCCCTGGCTGCCCTTTGTCAGGCCAAAGATGCACTTCATTGTCTCGCTCCGCCCGGCTCCTACCAGACCGGCGAATCCTACGATCTCGCCCTTATGTATCTCAAATCCGGCGTTTTTCACCATCTTGCCGTCCGATATATTCTCACATTTCAGCACGATCTCTCCGGGCTCCAGATAATCTCTTGTATAATAATTTGTCAGCTCACGCCCTACCATCATGGCGATCAGGTCGTCCTTTGTCGTCTCCTTCACCACTTCCGTGCCTACATACTGGCCGTCGCGCATGATCGTCACTCTGTCGCAGATCTCCTCCAGCTCACTCATCTTGTGGGAAATGTAGACGATTCCCACACCCTTTGCCGTAAGTCCCCGCATAGTCTTGAACAGGAACGCAACCTCCTTGTCAGAAATGGAGGATGTCGGCTCATCCATAACAAGAATCCTTGAATTATAGGATATTGCCTTCACGATCTCCACCATCTGCTGCTGCGCGATGGTCAGATCCTTAATCAGGGCATCCGCCTTTATATTCATCTCATGTGCGTCCAGCAGCCTCTGCGCTTCTTCGGTCATCTTTCTGTGGTCGATCAAAATGCCCTGTCCCTGCTCCCTTCCAAGGAAAATATTCTCAGCCACCGTCATATGAGGAACTAAGACCAGCTCCTGATGGATAATGGCTATCCCGTTATTCTGGGCATCCTTTACACCGTTGATCTCCACCTTTTTGCCGTCGATATAGATCTCGCCCTCATCCGCGGAGTAAATACCGCCCAACACCTTAATAAGCGTTGACTTTCCCGCTCCATTCTCTCCCAGAAGTGCGTGTACTTCTCCCGCTCTCAGCTCGTAGCTTACGTCGTTCAATGCATATACGCCGGGAAAGCGTTTATGTATATGTTTCATTTTCAGCAAAACATTCTCACTCAAATCCTCACCCACTTACCTTTATTGAAAAAAGTCCCTCCCTCCACCCAAGAGGGAGGGACTTTCTTTATCTCTGCTGCCTTGCAGACCTTCTATCCCATAGCTCCTACTGCCATCCGTCTGTGCCGTATTCCTCTACGTTATCCGCCGTAATCAGGAATGTATCAACAGGATATCTCTCGTCTACCTTTTCTCCTGCCATGATCTTGTACATTAAGTCTGCGGAAGTCTCGGCAATGGATACCGGCGACTGTGCTCCTGTACCCTCGATCAGCGACTCGCCGGATGCAAGCTCTGACTTGATATCCGGGGATCCGTCCACGCCGTAGATCTTGCAGTCCTTCATACCTGCTGCGTTCGCTGCCGCAAGCGCGCCGAGGGCTGTCGGGTCATTTCCGCCGAAGATCGCTACTACGTCACCATGGGACTGCAGTAAATCCTCTGCTATGCCCATAGATACCTCAAGATTTCCCTTTGCGTCCTGCTGTGCGGCGATCTCAAAGCCTTTGTCCTTGATCGCGTCCAGGAATCCGTTCGTCCGGTCAACCACTGAATTCATCGTCGGGGAATCCAGTACGATGATCTTGCCGCCGTCCGGGCATTTCTTAACAAGGTCTTCTCCGCATACCTTGCCGGCATTGTAGTTATCCGAACCTGCGTATGTGGTCACATAAGACATATCTGCGACCTCTGTATCAAAATTAACGATCGGGACGCCTGCCTCTTTCAGCGCATCCAGCGCCGGGAGAATTCCTTCTGCCTCTGCCGGATTCAGGAAGATACCGTCAATTCCCTGGGCGATCATATCCTCGATCTGAGTAATCTGAAGCGACACGTCGTTTGCCGGGTCAGTGGAGATCAGCTTGTCACCGTTCGCCTCAACTTTTTTCTTGATCGTATCCTCGATGGTTACGAAGAATGGATTTGTCCCGTCCATACAGGTGTAAGCGAAGGTCTTTGGTTCCCCGGAATCTCCGCTGTCTTCCCCGCTGCTCTCTGTTTTGCTCCCTTCATCCTCCGAAGAACCCGGTCCCTCTGTGCTGCACCCCATCAGCATAGCGCCTGTCATCGCGATACAAAGTAACGCTGCCAAAAGTTTTCTTTTCATAGCTAAATCCTCCTTTTTTCTGTTCGTTTATGATGTTGGATTTATCATAACTTTTTCCCGCAAAAAATACACCTATCCTTTGTAACGGAATCCATATTACATTTGTCACAACTTTCTGTATAATTTCATTACATTTTTCCATATTGTGCCCAAAAAAAGAGCCTGCCCTAAGGCAGACCCTGCAGTCCTTTCTATTTTCCCAGATATTTATTTACCTCCCGGTTCCAGATGATCTGCTCCATGCTGATATTGGAATCCCCGTTGATGATCTCCTTCACCGCCCTGTCCACCTCCGCTGTTACCTGCTCATAATCCCGGAACCTGGATACGGCGGCCGCATTTTCCACAATCCTGCTGAGCATCTTAAGATTCAGCCCCTCGCTGTTGCCTGCGCTTTCAATCAGCCGAAAAAGCGTCTGATCCACTTCCGTCACTTCTTTCAGCACGGAGACTCCTTCCGAATACGAAAAGATCTCCGACTGGATCTTCGGGTCACAGGTCAAGATCTTGATAAAATCCCATGCGTACTGCGGGTACTTCGTCTTCTCGTTCATCCCGATCAGCAGCGTGTCCAGGGCAGATATGTTGTCTCCAAGAGGGCCTGCCGGCATAGGGATGCACTCCCATTCAAAGCTGGAATACTTCTTTACTCTTAAGGGATAAGGCTTATATGCCCGGTATCCGGAAAACAGCATCGGCTGAAACGCCACATTGCCCAGATCGAAATCCCTTCCCGAGACATTGTAGCTGCCGTTCAGCGCTTTCAATTTCTCCAGAAAAGACAGCGCCGTCCCTACATTATCCCCGGTCAGATAGCATTCTGTTCCCCATTCATTGAACAGCTTTACGTTATTAGACTCGAAGGCTTCTTTCCAGGTATATTCCACCACGCCAAACTGGTCAAGCGTTCCGTCTCCATCCGTATCCTTTGTCACCTTGCTGCAGATTTCATAGAAATCATCCCAGTCCCAATCCTCATCCGGCATGTCTATCCCTTCCCTGTCGAGAATCGACTTGTTGACGAACATCAGCTTGGGCGCGCACTCATAAGGCAGGGCGTACTGTAGCTTATCATACTTGCCGCTCAGATAGGCGGGAGAGTAAAATGCCTCCTTCTCAAATTCCGGATCCGTCTCAATAAAGGGATCCAGCTCTTTTAAAACACCGATCTCGGCAAAGTCCGTGAAATTGTCCGCCAGCACGAAGAATACATCCGGAGCGCTGCCTGAAAGCATCTGCTCTGACAGCCATTCCGGATAATCCTCTTTCAGGATCCCGCTTGTATATTCCACCTTAACGCCCGGATGCTCCTTTTCGAACACGGAAATTGCATCCTCAAGAATCCGGTAGGAATACCCGTTCTGCACTTCCCAGTAGCTGTCCGAAAATACGCCGATCGTCACGGTGTCCTCTTTATGTCCGCCAAATTTTTGATATGCGTCTCTGTAGATCAGATACGTACAGACCAGAAGCACACCGCAGATAATGCCTGATATCAGATTTTTCTTACTTATCTTTGTCCATCTCATTGTCTTTCATCCTCATAATCCCGGTTCACGACCCCGGCCTGAACCGCCCAGATGGCCAACTGGGTACGGTCCCTCAGATCAAGCTTTTTCAGTATGCTGCTCAAGCCGTTGCGCACCGTTCCCTCTGACAGATTAAGCTTTCCTGCGATCTCTTTATTTGACAGCCCCCTCCCGATCAGAGCGATCAACTGCCACTCGGTCTGCTTAAGCTTCGCGCTCTGGGCCGTGTCGACCTTTATGGTCATATTGGACTGTGCCATCTTAGAAAACAGCTTGACCACTTTAGATGCTATATCCCCGTTGATCATGGCGCTTCCATGGTACACTTTCCGGATAGCTTCCGTCAGCTCCTTCGTGGAGATTCCTTTGAGCAGATAGCCGCTGGCGCCATATTTCAACGCATTAAATACGTATTCTTCATCATCAAATGTGGTTAGGATAATCACTTTTATCTCCGGATAATTCTCCTTGATGATCTGCGTACAGACCACTCCGTCCATCTCCGGCATACGAATATCCATCAAAATCACGTCCGGTTTCTTTTTGCGCACGGCCCTTATGACCTCCAGGCCGTTTCCCACCGCTGCACTGACTTCCATGTCCTTTTCAATATCCAGGACGATCTGCAGGCTCTGCCGGATCAGCTCCTGATCATCGGCGATCAATACCTTAATCATCATGTTCATCCTCCCTTCCCCAGCGGATCGGTATCCGTGCTTCGACGGTGAATCCGCCGCTGCCGCTGTAGTTGAGCGTGCCCTGCAGCATGGTAAGCCTCTCCTCCATATGGTGCAGCCCAAACCCTTCTTTAATATCCTCGCATCCTTTGCCGTTATCTTTAATATGAATTTTCAGCATATTGTACTCCCGGTCTATCTGAATCCATATCTTATCTGCCTGCCCGTGGCGGATAGCGTTGGTGATACATTCCTGAACGATCCGGTAGACCATATTCTCCTCATCCTCATTAAGACAGTTCAGCCGGGCAGCACATTGAAACTCGATCTGCGCGCCCGTCGCAACATGCATCTTATGGATCACCTGCATAAGGGCCTGTTCAAGCTCCAGCTTATCAAGCACATCCGGCCTTAAGGCTTTGATCGAGCGGCGGACATCGGTAAGCCCTGACCTGGCCACATCCGCGATTGCCGTTAGCTGCCCGTTAGCCGCCTCCGGCGCTGTCTCCATCAATGCTTTACATGCATCTATTCCCGTTATAATCCCGGTCAGCGCATGTCCCAGTGTATCATGGATCTCTCTTGCCAGCCTGTTCCTCTCTCTTGCCTCGGCCAGCCGTTCCGACTCCTTAGCATATTCCTCCAGCCGGACATTTGCCCGGTACAGCTCCATATTGGCAGTATTTAACTGTTCATTCAGCGTCAGTATCTTCTCTTTTTCGTTCATCTGCAGGCGTACCAGAAGGATCATGAAGACGAGGAAGGTAAATGTATTCATGGAGCCCGACACATTCACCAGCCCCATCAGTACGGAACGCACATCGCTCTGAAAATATTCCAGATAAACCTCCAGCGGGATAAAGCTAAAATACACGGAGATCAGATCGAAATCAAGCAGCAGATAAATCAGGCAGATGCCGACGGCAAATGGAAACTTCCAGGTTGATTTTGGAAACTGCTTCATCGTATTGGCAAGCACCAAAAGGACAATGCCGGTGTAGCAGAATCCCAGAATATAGCTGATGAAAAAGCTGATCATAAGCTCCAGACTGATCTTAATGGCCAAAACCAGCCCCCTGACCTCCTCCATGCGCATAAGCAGCAGGCACGCGGCATAAAGGCAAAGCGCCATCACCGGCAGTTTCCACGCTGAGATTGGGAGCCGTCCTATCTTTGCCAGAAATTCTCCGGCAGAGCTTTCCTTGAGATATCCGGATATGCTGTAAGCCATAAGAGCCGCGATATATATAATGATGATCAGGTTAAGATTTTTCATGAAAAGCAGCACATAGTCTGAGGATTTCTTCTCTTCCATATCCCTTTTCCCCCTTTCCTACTGCCATCTGTCAACGCCAAATTCGTCTACGTTCTCCGGAGTGATCAGCTCCACCGGCACCAGAATCCTTTTCTCAACATCTTTCCCGTCCAGCATCCGGTAGACTGCATTAGCCGCCTCCTTTCCGATCTTTGAGGGAAACTGGGCGGCGGACGCACGCATCATGCCCTCTTTGATCAGCACCTTGGAATCCGGCGACGCATCAACGCCGTATACGCCCACATCCTCCAGCATCTTGTTATCCTCCAGAGCCGCTACGACCCCTACGCCGGACAGGTCATTGAGACAGAATACATTGTCAAAATCAACGCCTTCATCTATGGCTTCCTGAAGCCGCGGCATGGCGATCTCCAACTGGCCTTCGCATTCAATCTTTCTGACGATCTCAATGCCGTCCTGGCCTCCGACAGCATCCAGAAAGCCCCGTACCCTGTCCTGCCCGGATTTTGCAGTCTCATGGGTCATGATAACAAGCTTCGCCCTTTTGTTGCTTCGCACAAAATGCTGGCCAACGATCGTTCCTGCCCGGTAATTGTCCGACGTGATCGTACAGTCGACCAGCTCCTCCTCCGATACATTACTGTCCGCCACGATGATGTATACGCCCTGCTTTTTGGCACGTTTCAACACCGAGGTCAGGCTTTCCCAGTCTACAGGAGTAAGCACCAGCACATCAATTTTCTTTTCCAGCATCTCCTCGATCTGTTCAATCTGCCGGCTGGCGCTAAGCGCAGGATCCCTCAAAATAAAACGATCCCCCTCTGCGTCGGCTCGCGCTTTGATCTCCTCATTCATGATCTTGTAAAATTCATTATTCATCGTCATATAACTTGCGCCGATCAGATATGAGTTCCTCTTCTGGTTCAGCGAATAGTCCTCCTCTGAACAAAAGCCATATAACAGCAGGCCGAATACAGCAATATTGCTTAAGATAAACCCGCTCCAAAATACTTTTTTCATTATTCATCTTCCTCCCCAGGACAGACTTCTATATAAAATTATACTCTATTTGCGGAAAATGTCAAAATACAGGCAAAAAAATGCACTCTGGTCTCTCAGAGTGCATCAATAGCTATCCATCCATATTATACAAGCTCAATCTGAACCATCATAGCAGCGTCACCTTTACGCTGGCCAATCTTAATGATTCTTGTGTAACCGCCGTGACGGTTCTCATACTTCGGTGCGATCTCGTCAAACAATTTGGAAACGAGGTCTACCTGCTTTGTATTTTTCTTCTTTCCTGCCTGTGCTGCCGGAACTTCCTTTACCGGATAGAGAACCTTGAGCATCTGACGGCGTGCATGAAGTCTGCCTGGCTTATCCTTCTTGATCGTCTTATCGACTTCATCATATACGGTAACTTTCTTGCCGTCCTTTACTTCTTTTACTCTCTTGCCGTCCTTGTCCTTGCGGGCAACTTTAGCTTTTACCGTAACTTCCTCAAAGTTATCTCTCTCTCTCACTGCCATAGCAATAAGACCCTCCGCGATTTTGCGGATCTCCTTTGCTTTAGCCTCTGTCGTAACAATCTTTCCGTTGTTCAGTAAAGCTGTTACCTGATTTCTTAATAATGCTTTTCTCTGGCTTGATGTTCTGCCGAGTTTTCTATATTTTGCCATCTCTCTAATCCTCCATTATTTACATCTGGCCCCGCCCCAAAAGGCGGATTGATTCCAAATGCTCTGCCATGCTCTTCGGACTTACTGGCAGAAATTATTATCATTACAGCCTAAGCCAAAAATCTGCTAAGTATCCTATTCTTCACCCTTGCTAAGGCTTAAGCCCAGCTCATCTAACTTCGCAAGCACTTCCTCCAGAGACTTACGTCCAAGATTCCGTACTTTCATCATATCTTCCGGCGTCCTGTTCGTCAGTTCTTCAACAGTGTTGATGCCTGCTCTCTTGAGACAGTTGTAAGAACGGACGGACAGCTCCAGCTCATCGATACTCATCTCAAGGACTTTCTCTTTTTCATCGTCCTCTCTCTCAATCATGACCTCTGCGGCCTGCGCCACTTCGGAAAGATCGATGAAAAGCTTCAGATGCTCGCTGAGTACCTTCGCCGCCAGACTGATCGCTTCATCTGGAAGCAATGTCCCATTAGTATATACATCCAGTGTCAGTTTGTCGAAATCTGTAATCTGTCCTACACGTGTATTCTCAACTGCCAGATTGACCCGCTCAATCGGTGTATAGATAGAATCAATCGGAATGACAGCAATCGGTAGATCATCGTTCTTATTCTTATCAGCGCTCACATAGCCTCTGCCATTAGTAATGGTAATTTCCATGTAAAGCTTACTGTCTGCCCCGCCGTTCAATGTTGCAATGACTGTCTCCGGATTCATGATCTCGATATCCGGATCTACCTGAATATCTGCGGCTGTCACAACACCTTCGCCCTCAAACTCAATATAAGCTGTCTTCGGTTCATCCGTCTCAGATGTGTTTTTAATAGCCAATGATTTCAAATTCATGACAATCTCAGTAACATCTTCTTTCACCCCTGGAATGGAACTGAACTCATGCAGAACGCCGTCAATCTTTACCTGGCTGATCGCAGTGCCAGGCAGAGACGAAAGCATGATTCTTCTAAGGGAGTTACCTAAAGTTGTACCATAACCCCGCTCAAGCGGCTCTACAACAAATCTTCCATATTTCTTATCTTCTGAAATCTCTGTAATTTCAATATTTGGTTTATTAAAATCAAACACTAAGTCCACCTCCTGTGGTGTTACGGGTTATTATTTAGAATACAACTCGACAATCAGCATCTCATCAACCGGAACATCGATTGCGTCGCGGTTCGGGAGCTCTTTTACCGTTCCTTTCAAATTCTCTGCATCAACCTCGAGCCAGTCCGGAACCATACGTCCGCCTGTAACCTCTACGATCTCTTTGTATCTTGGTGAGCTTTTGTGTTTTTCTTTGATTTCAATTACATCTCCTGCTTTAATCAGGTAAGATGGGATATTCACTTGTTTTCCGTTAACAAGTACATGCTTGTGGTCAACGATCTGTCTCGACTCGCGCCTTGTTCTTGCAAATCCCATACGGAATACTACATTATCCAGCCTGGACTCAAGAAGAACCATCAGATTCTCACCGGTCATGCCGCTCATCTGTTTTGCTTTCTTATAGTAATTTCTGAAAGGTTTCTCTAATACGCCGTAGATGAATTTTGCCTTCTGCTTCTCGCGCAGCTGAAGGCCGTACTCACTCATCTTTCTGCTGGATCTTTTTAACTGTCTGTTAGACTTTTTATCAATTCCCAAATAAACCGGATCCATACCAAGTGATCTGCATCTTTTGAGAACCGGAACTCTATTCACTGCCATGTCTTATCTCCCTCCTATCATCACTAGACTCTTCTACGCTTCGGTGGACGGCAACCATTGTGCGGTACCGGTGTTACGTCTCTGATGCTTGTCACATCAATTCCACATGCCTGAAGAGCACGGATCGCTGCTTCTCTTCCTGAACCAGGTCCTTTAACGAATACGTCAACGGTTTTCAGGCCATGCACCAATGCCGCTTTAGCTGCTGTTTCAGCCGCCATCTGAGCTGCATAGGGGGTAGATTTCCTTGAACCTCTAAAACCAAGACCGCCTGCACTTGCCCATGAAAGAGCGTTGCCCTGTGCATCTGTTAATGTAACGATTGTGTTATTAAAAGACGACTGGATGTGTGCTTGTCCCCGTTCAACGTTTTTCTTGACACGTTTCTTTGTCACTTTCTTTGTAACTTTCTTTGCCATAATAAAACTAACCTACTCTTTCCTATATTTGTTCTGTTTTTTGGAATACTGTTCTTCTCGCTTTGTTTGTGCGGGGGAACTTTAGGAAGTTCTTCTCGCTTTGCTCGAAGAACGAAGTTCACACTAACCTCAAGCTGCGCCTAAAGGCTTGCTTTCGCTAAGTGTTTACTTCTTTTTATTAGCCACTGTTCTCTTCGGACCTTTTCTGGTTCTTGCGTTGGTCTTTGTCTTCTGGCCGCGAACCGGAAGTCCTTTTCTGTGACGGATACCTCTGTAGCATCCAATCTCCTGTAATCTCTTAATGTTCAGAGCGATTTCCCTGCGGAGATCACCTTCTACCATCTGTGTCTCATCGATAACTGTACTGATCTTCTTTACATCGTCGTCTGTGAGATCTCTGCAGCGGATATCAGGATCTACTCCTGCTTCTGCCAAAATGCGGTTTGAACTTGTTCTGCCGATTCCGTAGATATAAGTTAATCCGATTTCAACACGTTTGTCTCTTGGTAAGTCTACACCTGCTATACGAGCCATGTAATTTTCCTCCGTTTTCTTTGTTTTTCATACTGACTTTAATAGGGACTACTGAATTTCGTCCAGATACGGTCCGGTATACCCGTATCCTTTCCGGCCACCGCATATCCAAGATATGTCGGTAATGACGGGCCGGCATTAGAAGCAATATACGAGGATTCCACCGGCTACAGGTGCGTCCTTGTATATTTAAAATAGTCTACACACTTCCTGGTGTGTCGGACTATCAGCCGCCTGATTTGTTTGCATAAGATTGTTCATAGAAGTTCGA
>Ga0137306_103234_pt1 | contig 12373 bp, 13 predicted proteins | sample Inofroosms_March_FD_97187 | JGI IMG/M metagenome (GOLD analysis project Ga0137306, IMG submission 97187) | Mouse cecal microbial communities from Vienna, Austria - N-Acetylneuraminic and N-Acetylglucosamine D2O microcosms_March | ecosystem: Host-associated > Mammals > Digestive system > Large... | reverse complement strand
GATTATACCTTATTCCCTTCCCTGTTGCAATCTTTACTTGCCGTTCGGTTAATATTTACAATTTAACAATTCGGCATTGCAATTTCCCCCTGTTTGCTTTATGATTAGGGCAATACTTATGCTGTGGCAACGCTGCGGGAGGTGATGTGCGGATGCGGGGCGAAACAGAGGTAAATCATGCAGTAGATACATATGCCGACATGGTACGGCGCGTGTGTTTTTACCATCTGAAGAACCAGGCGGACACAGAGGATGTGTTCCAGGAGGTTTTTCTCAAATATATGCTGCATGACGAGCCTTTCAAAAATAAAGAGCATGAAAAGGCATGGCTGCTCCGTGTGGCCATCAACGCCTGTAAAGATTATTTGAAAAATTTTTTCCGGCGCAACACGGTTTCCCTGGATAGCCTGTACGAAATGGCCGCAGAGATCCCGGAAAGCCACCGGGAGGTACTGGAAGCCGTACTCTCCCTGCCAGGGAAATACAAAGACGCCATTTACTTACATTACTATGAAGGCTATTCTGCCGCAGAAATCGGTCAGATTCTTGGCAAAAAGGAAAACACGGTATATTCCCTGCTGTCTAGGGGACGCGGGATGCTGAAGGACATCCTAACGGATGGGGATGGGGAGCATTCATTTCGGAAAACTGGGAGGTGATGGAATTGGCGAACAGAATACAGGATGCATTTGACAACATAAAGACAGAACCCCAGTTAATAGAATCGACAAAGCAGTTCCTTTCCAAAAAGCGCAGGAACAGCAGAATGCCGTCACGCCGCCCTATTTTCTATGGCGCACTGGCTGCTGTCTGCATGGCGCTGTTCCTGCTGGCGGGAATTGGGGGCTATTCCTGGGCGCAGACGCCGGTTTCCTATGTCGCCATTGATGTGAACCCTTCCATAGAGCTTGCGCTGAACCGCTTTGACCGCGTGGTGTCTGTGAGGGGCTATAACACGGAAGGCATGGAAATCCTCAAGGATCTGCCCCTGAGAGGAAAACTCTATACCGCCGCAATCGAACTTATTATGGGCAGCAAGGCGATGGCCGCCTACCTGTCTGAGGGTGCAGATCTTGTATTTACCATTGCAGCGGACAGCCAGCGGGAAAGCGCCTTAAAGTCAGGGGCAGAAAGCAGCGCAAGCCACTGCGGCCACAGCAGCCAAAGCGCCAGCGTAGATCTGGAATCCGCCCTGCAGGCGCATACGTACGGCCTCTCCCTTGGAAAATACTACGCATGGCTGCAGCTTATCCAATATGACGATAGCGTCACCATTGAAGACTGCCGGGATATGAGCATGGCGGAACTGCACCGCCGAATCAGCGAATATGAATCTGGCGAGGAAGAATATCCCAATGAGGACACCATGCAAGAGGATGGGAATACTTATGAGGAGGAGCATCATCTGGAAGAGGATACCTACGAAGAGGAACACCATCTGGAAGGGGATGCTTATGGGGAGGAATATCCTCTGGAAGAGGATGCTTATGATGAAGGATACGTTCCAGAGGAAGGGGATGCCTCTCCGCAAGAACACCATCCAGAAGAAATAGAGGACCATGGGAATGGAAACCATTCGGAATATGGGACTGCCACTGAAAATGAATCCGTTTCAACAGAAACAGAACCCACCTATACCGAATCTCCCCCAGATACTGCCGCTCCCCAGGAAACCGGGCAGCAGCAGAACAACAACGGACATGGCCATAGATATAGGCAGCAAAGGAGCCATCACTAAATCCTTTTACTGCCCAAAAATTTTTATATTATTTGCAAGGTTATCCGATCCTCAATCGTATTATCTATGTAGGACGATAAAACATAGCTATTACAAGGAGGTTACCACGATGAAATATGCAATGAAATGGAAAAAAACAGCCCTTATCATGATGTCCGGAATTCTGCTGTCCAGCAGCTCTGCAGCTGTGCCTGTATTGGCTCACGGCCATCATAGCAGCCACCACAGCAGTTCCAGCGTATCTACTGGGAACACAGGCCATCACAACAGCAACTGCACCAACAGCAACTGCACCAACAGCAACTGCACCAACAGCAAAAACTACACCACTACCAAAACCAGCGCTGCTACCAAAAACAGCAAAAAGAAGAGTACGAAAAAGACTTACTGCGCATACCACAAGAAATACCATACCAAGAAAAGCAGCTGCAAAAAATACTGCACCGTGCATAAGAAAACCCACAAAAACGGCAGAAAACATCACGCGGCAAAATGTGTTTAAGCGCCCGCATTTACACGATTGCTTTGACGATTGCAGGATCATAACTCTTCTACCGCAACTACCCCAGCAGTTCAGGCAACTGCCGGGGTAGCCGTTACTGTCCATGCCCTAAGGTCCGCTTATAAAAATGCAGCGTTTCCACCCGCATTATTTCCTTAACAAAGAAAGCACCTTAGGCCGGGCTCCCCTCCCATATCTAAACTTCAGTGCATGCCTTATGATTTCTGGCAGATAATATTTATCATTGTCAATACGCAAATACCCTTCCTGCCGCATGAGTTTCTCTTCTGCCTGTGTAAAATTAAAAGTATCCCCAGAAAATGGCAACACTTTATCTTCTGCTGGTGCATTTTCCAACTTATCAAAAATCGGGCCAAGCGCCTTGATCTCATCTCTTATCTCAGCAATTTTATCATTGGAACATTCTGATACTGCCTTTTTTATCTCCCCAGGCATGATATACCGATCCAGGTAACCTGGCGTTCCTGGATGCTCCGTTGCTTTTGTTAAAAACCGAATCATATCGCGTGCCTGCAGCTGCCCATTCAGATCGGATAATGCTGCCAGGATCCATCTCGAAGCGTAAGCCTCATTTGAATTAGGTTTGCCAAGCTTGATTCCCCATAATTTATGGAGCGCCTTGTCAATCACTTCTGTCGGAGCCTTTTCCAGCGGAACCTCCTGCTGATAAAAATCCGGCACTGCCTGGCTCACCAGCCAAACCGCAAGCTTTAACGCTTCCGCGCTCGACCATCTCAATTCTACCGAACGGTGCAGGGAATAAAATTGCTCATAATTCGTGGCCAGAGCATCCCTCGCCATATCCTTCCTCAGAAAAATAATAAGCCCTATCTTATGGTATACTGTCTTCATTTCATCCATAAGGTCTTTGCAAAGTGCCATGATAGCATTTTTTTCATTCTCAGAAGATATTGTATGCTCAAATATTTCTTCTAAGCCGTCCACCAGAAATACAGCCCTAATTGATTTTTCCTTTAATTCTTCGTCCCATTCTTCCAGTGAATCATACGTATCTCCTATAGCGCTTTGTATCACTTTTTTCCAATAATTCTTCCATTCCAGCACATCATGATTTTGTCTCATGTATTCCAGCAGCATATCCCTGCTTTTAATATGCACAGAAAAGCTAACCTTTCCTCTTAAGCCGCATGTATTATATTTATTTACTGCGCTTTTTATCATTTCACGAAAATTCCCTGCATTCCCGGACGCCAACAAGGGAAGCAGCAGCGTATGCTTATGGTTATGAATTTTGTCTATATTAAGGATATTTTTATCCATAGTTGCCATAAACTCTTCCCAATACGGATTCCTTAGCATTTCCCTATATAAAAATGTCTTTCCTGAACCCTTAGCTCCCAGCATCACAGTATTCGGTATTTCATACTTATATTTTTTTATCAGATTCTGGATAGAATCCGTGACCAATATACGGATTGCACCATTCCCTTCTGCCGTTATTTGTTTTTGGCAAAAATCATGAATGCGTTTTACTGCCTCCTCCCGTGTTGTCGTATGCCCTGCTTCTAATCCTCCTTCGGGCGGAAAATAACTGTTTTGGACAATCCCCAGCATATTGTTGTAAAAATCCCGCCCATTTAATTTTTGCATTATATTTTGCAGAGAACCTAAATGTACAAGTTCACTGGCAAATGGCAGCTCTGTGACAATATCATCCGTAATGGACGCACTGTCATCCAGCATATATTGATCATAGACAGCAACCAACCTGCTAATGATATCTGTTGCATTAACACCATCCTGCCTCATGGTCAGCAAAATTTCCGGTATTTTGGAATTGCCATTCAAGGGCAGCCCCTTACTGAGCTGATGCAGCAAAAGCTCTGTTCCTTTTACTGCCTGGTAAGATGTCGAGGTCACCAGATATTTTTTCACACGCGGATCAAATAATAAAGGAGCAGAAAATTCACTTAAACCTGCCCGCAAATCCACCAGCACCAGTTCTGCATCTAACTTTTCGCCTAATTTAGACAGAACTTCCGCCAGAATATATTTTTTATGATAGCTTACGGCAAGGCTTTCCGGACTGGAATACATGTCAAGAAGCTGCTCAATATAGCGATAGGTTGGCAATACGATATGTTCCACCATACTTTTTTCTGTTTCTATCTTAATGGTGAATTCTGACACTTTATCAAAAATCATTTCTACTACTTCATCCACATGGTCTTGTTCCTGTGTGATTTCCAAAAGATCCAGGAAACTAAATGTGGCTTCCGCCTGTTCTGATACCAACCATGTGATTCCTGGAGCCTCAAGATCTGCATCCACAATAAGAAGCTTTTTCGCATTTTTTATATCCTTAAGCGAAGACCAGGCTTTTGCAAATGCCAATACCGACAATGTCCTGCCTACACCGCCTTTATAGGAATGAAATGCCAGTACAGGAACACCTGGTAATTCCTGTTCAATCAGTTCACGGTAATATGCGGAATCCTGATATAAAATATTTTTAAATAGCGGAGCTACCGTATCATTTTTAGGGCTGTCTTCTTCTGTTTCAAATGTGATATCAAGAAACTTATTTGAAACATCCAACGATATCCGATTCTTTGTGCTATCATATTTTCCGCCGAAGATTTTTTCCAGAATTTCCTGGGCTAGTTTTTCATTTTCCTTCTCAACAAGGTAAATAATAGCTTCACTAACATAAACTTCAATGCCAGCAATTATCGTTCCCCAATCCTTTTTATGGAATAATAATTTTCTTTCTATATCCTTCCATGTATAGAACAGCACCGTTTCACCTCCCTTCCTCAATCCAACAAGCAATATTATTTAACGTCTCTTCCAGTTGCTTTTCTTTGGCTTGTTCTTCCAATGGTAGTTTAATGCAATATCGGTAAAGCTGGTGATAGGCATCTGAGCCTGCATAATCTTGATGTAATGTTTTTAATTGTGGAAATTTAAAATTACCCATCTGCCCCAGCTCCTTTAATATTTTTTCTAGATTATGGCTTTTTAAGATCCTTTTTTTGCTCTCATCCTCACTCTCAAATATTTTTCGGGGATTCTCTTCACGCCATTTGTCTAACAGCATATATTTCAACCCGCATTCCACACTATAAACCAGCAGCAGCCTTCTGCTATTGATATCAGAATTATTACTTTTCAACCGCTTATATAATTCATAGTGTTTTTTATATCCCTTTCTATAATCTCGTTTATCTGCAATCAGCATATAAGCATCCCTTCCCTGCGTCCGTCCAATGTTTTTATGCAGACGCTTCGATTTGTATGGAACCAGTCCTTACAATTATATCCCGGATCAGAAAAACCGTCAACAGAAAAATCCCCCCATCCCTTCACCTTAGGCCGACACAGCAACAGCCTGGCTGCAAGAAATGCCACTGTAAATACAAGCACCATCCCAAACGCCTGGTACATCGGCGCGGCCTCTGCCAGGCTCTCTATTTTCTGGATGGCCGCAAGGTACATGGAAACGGTCTGCAGGTAATGCCCCAGTTCATAATCCATAAAATATGCACGGCTGCCGGATAAGGACTTTTGACGGCGTACGCCCTGTGTTCCAAGTCAGTACCAAAATAATAAATTAACCGCTTGACGAAAAAGAATTATTTTCATTTTGGATATTGAAATTTCTCCCTTCTCATGAGATAATTTAAGGGTCTAACAAAAACGAGTACCTGTACGATTACCTCGACATTTTCGGAAAATACTGTAACTATTCCATACCTTCATAGTTACAAAATACGACAGGAAGGGAGAAATAATATGTCACCAGATTTGCTACAGCAATACTCTATTATTGTTAATTTCTTAGGAAAGGCGCTGGGGCAGGATTATGAAATCGTCCTGCAGGATCTTGCCCCTGACAGAAGCCAGATAGCGGCAATTTCAAACGGCCATATCAGCGGCCAAAAAATCGGCAGCCCTGTAACAGATACGGCGCTACAGATGCTTGCCAGCAAACCTTACAGAGAAAATGACTTTTTATGCAACTATCGGAGTGTTACAGAGGATGGAAGTGTCTTACGCTCATCTACCATGTTTATCAAAGACGAGGATGGCGCCCCGATAGGGCTGTTAAGCATCAATTTTGATGATACGCGTTACATAGAATTGTACAAGAAACTCTTTTCCATCATCCATCCGAAACCCTTTTTGGAAGAAAACCCGTTACCCTTCCAGAAACCCAGGCATACTGCGGCGATGGCTTTTGGACAGGCGGGTTCCATTACGGAGAATTTCTCCATGGATATTCCTTCCCTGATGCAGAAAATGTTTGAAGACGCCACGGTTTCCCTGATTACCCCGGTGGACCGACTGAACCAGCAGGAGAAAAAGGAGATTATCCAAAAACTCAGTGACAAAGGGCTGTTTCAGCTCAAGGGCGCAATTTCCTTTGTCGCCAAGCATTTTTCATGCTCTTCCGCTACCATCTACCGTTACTTGAGCGAATTATCAAATTAAACCATATATAGGGCTGCCGCCGTAAGGAAAATTCTCTTATTCCTTGCGGCGGCAGCCTTATATTTAGAAAGAGAGGGAAAATGGTTCGCGTTTTTATCGGTCTTTCTGCAAAATCTTTGGGAATAGCGCCAGAAATGTCACTGTGGTGGCGGTGGCAGCGAGCAGGTCGGAGACTGCCTCTGCCAGGAATACGGCCATCAGCTTATCCTCAAAGAATACCGGCAGGATAAAAATCAATGGTATCATCAGGATCAGCTTGCGGAAGCAGGCAAAGAACAGGGAGGCTTTTGCCTGGCCGAGCGCAAGGAAAGTCTGCTGGCAGGCAATCTGCGCCCCCATGCTGAAAAAGCCCGCAAGGTAAATCCGCATCGCCCAGCTTGCCATATCATACAGTTCCTGGGAGCTGCTGTTGAAGATTCTGACAAAGGCGCCGGGAAAGGCCATGACAATGCCCCAGGCGGTTACCACAAAGGCCAGGCAGCAGCCGATCAGCAGCCGGAAGGCGCTCCTGACGCGGGCATTGTTCCCTGCGCCATAATTGTAACTGATAATCGGCTGCGCCCCCTGGGTCAGGCCGCTTAAGGGCAGGAAAATCATCTGCATGACACTATTGAGGATGGTTAGGGACGACACGGCCAGGTCGCCGCCGTATTTATAAAGGGAAGTATTGTAGGCAATGGTAATCATGCTCTCTGTACTCTGCATCACGAAAGGCGAAACGCCAAGGGCAAGGACAGGGAACACATACTCCTTCTTTAGCTGCAGGTGCCTGTGCGCAATCCGCAGCTTGGTCTTCTTCCCGCATAGGAATTTCAGCACCCAGAGGGCTGAGATTGCCTGCGAAATCACAGTGGCCAGCGCCGCGCCGGACACACCCATGCCAAAGCCAAAAATAAAAATAGGATCCAGCACAATATTGGCCGCCGCGCCGATTAAGATCGTGCCCATGCCCACCAGAGAAAATCCCTGGGTCGTAATAAAGCTGTTGAGCCCAATCGAATACATGACAAACAATGTCCCTAGGATATAGATGCGCAGATAGCCCCAGGCATAAGAAATGGTCTGGCTGCTGGCCCCAAACAGGAACAGGAGCTGCCTGCCGGATGCTAAGAAGAAAACCAGCAGCAGCACAGCCAGCCCCGTCAGCATCAGGAAACAAGAGCCCAGGATCTTGTTGGCGCTGTCCATGTCCTTCTTGCCCATGTAAATGGCCGCCCTGGGTGCGCCCCCAATCCCAGCCAAGGCGCTGAACGCCATAATAATTAGGATAATCGGCAGGCACAGGCCAATCCCTGTCAGGGCAATTGCGCCTGTGCCTGGGATATGCCCAATATAGATGCGGTCAACGATATTGTAGAGCATATTGACCACCTGCGCCAGGATGGCTGGAAGGGCTAGCTTCATCAGCAGCCTCCCTAATGGATCTTTGGCTAGATCTGTGCTTTTCTCTCCTTTTGGCATATGATACCTCCTAGTATCTGAAATGATTATATCGAATTCCTATCATAGTCAGTCCATGCGCGGGGGCTGTGGGGCCTGCGGCGCTTCTGTCGCAGGCCGCTAAAATATGCGGGATATCCTCTGGCTGCCTTTCACCGATGCCTACGGCAATCAATGTGCCGGCGATAATTCTTACCATATTGTATAGAAACCCCGTCCCTATGATACGGATTGTTACCATATCCTCCCGCGATTTTGTGACCGTACAGGAGAGAATTTCCCGTACGGTATCTTCCACGCTGGTTTTTACGGAACAGAAGCTTTTAAAATCATGCCGCCCTACGAGGTAAGCGGCTGCCTGCTGCATATTCTCTATATCTAAAGGACGGTAATAGAAATAGGAACTGCGGCGCAGGGTCGGCAGGGGAATCTTGCGGTTGAGGATGCGGTATTCGTATGTTTTCTCACTGTAGCAGCGGCGGGGGTGAAAATCTTGCGGCACCTCACAGGAGCTTTGCACGACAATGTCCTCTGGCAGGCGCTGGTTTACGGCATAGCAGATTTTGTCAGGCGGAATGCGGGTGGCAGTGTCAAACACCGCCACATTGCCCAAGGAATGCACGCCGGAATCTGTCCGGCTGGCGCCGATCACTTTAATCTCCTCACCCAGAAGGGAAGAGAGCGCACGGTTTAAGACTTCCTCTATGGTAATACCGCTGGGCTGAACCTGCCAGCCGCAATAATCCGTGCCATCATAGGCCACTACAAGCTTAATCCGTTTCACAAGAGCCTCCTTTTTCGTTCTTTTCATAGAATCCGTATGGCATATACTAGAAAAGCAGCCTTACCGCAATTACGGCTGCAAAATACCCCACAACGGCCAGATAAGCCATAGCATCCCGACGGTGGTAGACCAGGGGCTTCATCTTTGTCCTTCCCACGCCTCCCCGGTAACATCTGGCTTCCATGGCCATCGCCAGGTCGTTGGCTCTGCGGAATGCAGAGATAAACAGCGGAACCAACAGAGGGAGCATGGACTTTGCCTTCCTGATTAAGTTCCCGCTCTCAAAATCTGCGCCGCGGGCAAGCTGGGCTTTCATAATCTTATCGGTTTCCTCAATTAATATAGGGATAAAGCGCAGGGCAATCGACATCATCATTGTAACCTCATGCACTGGCACATGAACTTTCCCTAAAGGTTTGAGGGCTTTTTCCAGGCCGTCTGTCAGCTGGTTGGGGGTTGTGGTCAGCGTCAGCAGGGAACTGCCCATGATCAGGTAAGTCAGGCGCACAATCATAAAGCCTGCATTCCTCAGCCCCTGGCGGGTGATCTTCAGTTTCCAGAACGCCGCCAGTGTCTCGCCTGGCGTTAAAAATAATTGAAACAGCGTACTGATGATCAGAATAACCAGAATTGCCTTAAGGCCTTTTACCATATAGCCAAAGGGCACCTTTGACAGCCATACCATAGCCGCCAGCCCCAGCGTCACCACCGCCAGCCCCGCCGCGTTCCGAAACAGAAACAGGGATATCAGGTAGCAGACCGTCGCCATTAGTTTCACCCTTGGATCCAGCTTGTGTACTACCGAATCCGCCGGATAATATTGCCCAATCGTAATATCTCGAATCATAGCCCTTTTGTAACCATCTGGCAGAACGATAAAACCTGCCGGACGGCGAGATCCTTTCTTTTATTCATTTGCCGTTTTCATGGCCCGCTGCCGATCCGTACTATGCTATCACGGATGAGGTTTGGCAAAGGCCTGGAGGATAGCGGCCTTTGCCTCTTCCAGGGTGGTGGCTTTTGTATCCACGGGGATCCCCCGCCCTGCCAGCTCATGCATCAGATAGGTAACCTGTGGGGCCGCCAGCCCAATGGACTCCAGCTCCTGGTAATGGCAGAAGACCTCATGGGGCGTCCCGTCCAGCAGGATTGCCCCCTGGTTCATGACAAGGATCCGCTGGACATACTGCGCGATATCCTCCATGCTATGGGATACGAGGATCACTGCCATCCCCAGGTTCTGGTGCAGCTTTGCCACCTGCCCCAGGATCTCATCCCGTCCCTTGGGATCCAGGCCGGCTGTCGGCTCGTCCAGAACCAGCACCTCCGGCTTCATGGCCAGCACACCGGCAATCGCCGCCCGCCTCTTCTGGCCGCCAGACAGTTCAAAGGGGGAACGGTACCAATATTCCTCCAAAAGCCCTACCTCCCGCAGCGCCGTAAAGGCACGCAGCTGGGCATCCTTTTCAGAAAGCCCCTGGTTCTTCGGCCCAAAGCAGACATCCGCAAATACCGTGGACTCGAAAAGCTGGTGTTCTGGGTACTGAAAGACCAGCCCTATTTTTCCCCGCAGCGCCTTGCGGTCATAATCGGCATCGTAGATATCCTGCCCCTGGAAATAGATGCTGCCCGAGGTCGCCCGCAGCAGGCCGTTCAAATGCTGGATTAGTGTAGATTTCCCCGAGCCTGTATGGCCAATCAGGCCGATAAATTCCCCGTCCTCTATTTTGAGGCAGATATCCTTGAGCGCCTGGGTCTCATATGCGGTTTTTGCACTGTAAATATAATTCACATGGTCTAAAATTAATGACATAATTTATCCAACCGTTTCTATATGGATTGAGATCTACGGCGAATGCATAACCCCCCCGCCCCTAATGAGCGGCTATTGGCTGAGATTCGCTGCATTTCCTTGTATAATGGCAGTATATTGCTCTCCCAGGGCTTCTGCCAATTCCCGACGCGTCAGGATACCTTCTGGCAGCGCCAGGCCCTCTTTGCGCAGCTCGTGGGCTAGCAGCGTCACCTGAGGCACGTCCAGCCGATATTCCTTGAGTTTTTCCACCTGGGAAAAAATTTCGCGTGGCGTTCCCTGCATCACTACATGGCCTTGATCCATAATATAGACTTTATCTGCGCGGATTACCTCCTCCATATAGTGGGTAATGAGGATTAGGGTGACGTTTTTCTCCCGGTTCAGCGCTTCCACTGCGGCCAGCACTTCCTTGCGGCCATTGGGATCCAGCATGGCGGTAGGCTCGTCTAAGACAATGCATTTCGGCTCCATGGCCATTACCCCGGCAATGGCCACCCGCTGCTTCTGCCCGCCGGACAGCTTATTGGGGGAATGGCTGCGGTAGGCTGACATGCCCACCGACTGCAGGCTCTTTTCCACGCGCCGCCAGATTTCCCCGGTGGGAACCCCTAGGTTCTCCGGCCCAAAGGCCACATCCTCTTCCACCACGCTGGCCACAATCTGGTTGTCCGGATTTTGGAATACCATTCCGGCAGCCTGACGTATCTCCCAGAGATTGGCGGCATCCATGGCGTCCTTCCCGTCCACCCACAGCGTCCCTTCCTCTGCCTGCAGGAGCATGTTCAGATGCTTGGCAAGCGTAGACTTTCCAGAGCCATTGTGGCCTAAGATAGCCACGAACTCCCCTGGCTGCACATCCAGATCCACGCCGTCCAGGGCAGTCAGGATGCCGTCAACATTGCCTTCCTCATCCCGTTGGATATATTCAAATTTTAGTTTGCGCGCTTTAATGAAATTCATAGTATTGCCTTTTCCTTTACGAATCTTAGAGCGGGGAGCAAGCGCCCGCACAGGCCGCTGCGGAATCTGTAGCTTCTATAGCATAGTCCCAGCTGAGGCGCTGCGGAATCTGTAGCTTCTATGCATAGTCCCAGCTGAGGCGGTGCAGCTTCCCTTCCAGGTTCATCCCTGCGAACTGGTTCTGGCGCAGCGCCTCATATAGTACGATTGCAGCGGAATTGGACAGGTTCAGGGAACGTGTCTCTCCCAGCATGGGAATCCGCACGCAGTCCTGCGGATGCGCCTTAAGGATCTCTTCTGGGATTCCCCCGCTTTCTTTGCCGAACATAAGATAACTGTTTGGCTCATAATGCACTTCCGTATAAACCTGACGCGCTTTTGTTGTCGCCATGTAGACCTTCGCTCCCGGATTCTTGGCCTGGAAATCCTGCCAATTAATATAACGCCTCACATCCAGCTCTTTCCAATAATCCATCCCTGCCCGCTGGATTGCCTTCTCGCTCAGGGAAAACCCCAGCGGCTCAATTAAATGCAGGCTGGCGCCTGTGGCCACGCAGGTGCGCCCAATATTCCCTGTATTGGCCGGGATTTCCGGTTCAAATAGCACGATATGGAACTTTGCCATCTGCTTCCCCTTCCCTTTCTAAAAAATGGCTT
>Ga0137306_103231_pt1 | contig 12381 bp, 13 predicted proteins | sample Inofroosms_March_FD_97187 | JGI IMG/M metagenome (GOLD analysis project Ga0137306, IMG submission 97187) | Mouse cecal microbial communities from Vienna, Austria - N-Acetylneuraminic and N-Acetylglucosamine D2O microcosms_March | ecosystem: Host-associated > Mammals > Digestive system > Large... | reverse complement strand
TGGATAAAAATTCCACCTATGGAAGTAATCACCGATTTTATTTCCATAGAGAAGGTGAAAGAACTTTCCACGGCAATCAATATGTGAAGACAAGGTCTGTGAATAGTATTGGAAGGGACTTCTGTAAACGTACGGGGTTGATAGGCCTGCTTTTGGACTTGGCTTCTATCGGGATGGAATATTCAAAAGACCTTGAAGATGTGAATAATTTTGGTATAACAAATTATTATCGTTCTGTAAAAGCGGCGGGAGAGAGTTTAGGTAGTGTTTTATTTGGGAAAATTGGTGTCGATATGGGCATGCTTATAGGCTCGGTAGGAAGTCCATTAGGAGGACTTGTAGGAGGCGTAATAGGTGGTGTAGGCGGAGCTTTGCTTGGTCAATTTATCGGTGGACAATTGGTTGACAATTATTATAGAGACAATAAACTATTTATACCATAGTAACAATATTAATATAGATATTTTTAATGAACAGATTAGAATGTTTCATAAACGCATTGTTCTATGGCTCATGGCTGCGTCGGAGCAAATCCGGAGTCTATTCTGTTAAAATCATCTATTATTTTTTTCATTCTAAGAAATGGAAACAAAAAAAAGCCCGAATGGTAAAAGATTACGAAGATTATCGAAATGGAATTTCTTTTATGTTTTTTTAGCGATTTTTTCAGAAAACTTTGGGTAGCGTTTTCAACCCCTTATATTTTGGGACTGTGGGGTTTTTTGAGACACATTACTGAATCGACTTGGATTCCTTACATTGGTATAGTTATCGGTGTCTTTATAAGTGACAGATTTCTTGAGAAGTGCGTCTTTTCCCATAATCGATATATAAAATATTTTGAAGTTTTTGAACACAAGGATAAGACCTGGCACAGAAAATGGATAATTATCTCTATAATATTTGAAATTTCAGCCTACTTAATGATATTTATTGGATTATTTGTACTCATTTGTATAGACCATATATTATAGGTACTCCCATTCCTATTTTTTCATCACATGGCTAATATCTGCAACGTAAGAATTGGCAATACAGCTACAGAAATTGCGGTAGCTTGGGCTGGTGCTAAAGTTGGAGCAAAGTCATTAGGTGCATTTGGGGCTTGGACTGGAGGATTGGTTGGTGGCGCCGGTGCTGTACCAGGTGTGGGATAATTGGTTGTGCTGTCGGAGGAATATTAGGCGCGATTTACGGACCTAAATTATTTGACGAGATTCGTAAAAAGATTGAAAAGATTGAACTATGAAGGAAAAATTCTCATATGTCTCAATTCAACAGTTCGGTAATTTTGGGGGTAGAAAGTTTGTAATAGTCTGATATCCAATGTGTTGCTATGATTTTAAAATTATTACTGCAACTTGTTGGCCTTCAAATAGATACGCTGTTTTTACCGAACTATTGTCAATTAGCATCATCATATTAGAAAAAGCAGAGTTTTTAGTAGGCTATTGAGAGTATGTCGGCAATATTGAGGGCTCATGTTATGTATTATAGACCGCAATACGTTGGAGTCGTGTGTAACATATGACGATGCAGGCACTTATAAAATAAATCTGTGGATATCTCGTTTGTTTATGTAGAACTATTAAGGTTCTTGATTATTTAGTATTTATGAAATATCTATTTTCCTTATTGATACTTTTGATTGTCACAACAGCAGTGGGGCGAGAGCCACAGCGTGGCTACCGTGGTTTTGTCGATGCCAATGTGGATATGTCGTTCCAACAAAGCAGCTATTCGTCGGGTGTAGATACATATTATGGCCTGTCGACATCGCATGGCTGTCAACTGAATCCTCATTATTTTATTGGGGCCGGCTTTGTGTGGGAGCATGTGCGCAAACACGACGACAGGCACTATTCCGCCGAGTTTCCGTACTATGTGCATTTCAGAACCGACTGGACAATTAACGAGCGCTTTCCAATTTACGGAGATGTAAGAGTCGGCGGAGTGCTCTTTGGCGATTGTCGCTTTTATTTGTCGCCTACTGTGGGATACCGCTTTAACTGGGGCCGCAAACTCAATCTCAATCTGGGCATGGGCGTTACATTCAGAGGCTATGACTGGAGCGACGAGAAAACTCTGCATCCTCAGTTATCATTCCGCGTCGGCATAGACTTCTGAAGCTGATAAGCTTTGCCCCTTTGGCAGTCAGCAATACTCAATCGGGAGTATGTCGGCAATATCGAGGGCAGCATCCCAGGCACGGTCGCTGCTGTAGAGTATGCGTAGCCCTGAGTATGCTTTGGGCACACACAGACTGTCGAGCCAGCGCCATTGTGGGCGGCCGAAGTCGTAGGAGCGGCCCGAGAGGAGTAGTCGCAGCGACAGATAGTCAAATTCATAATAACCTCCTCCAAGACATTCCTCGCCCGGCTCAAGTAGATCTTTGTGCAAATTTACCATGCCGAGGCGTAGGCAACCGGTATTGGTGATAATGAATTTTGGTTGTGACATAGTTTCTTTTTTTTGCAAAATTAGTGATTACCGCCGGCATCAGCATAATTTTATGTACTTTTGCCACTACAAACTGATAAGAATGAGAATAGTAATACAACGTGTACTCAGTGCATCTGTAAGTATTGAGGGAGTTCTTCACAGCAGCATCGGGCGAGGTCTGCTTGTTCTCGTAGGCGTGGAAAACGGTGACACTCCCGATGATGCACGCTGGCTTGCCGACAAAACGTCAGCTCTGCGTATCTTTGACGATGAAAATGGCGTTATGAACCGCTCTATCTCCGATATTGGCGGTGAAGTACTGTCTGTAAGCCAGTTTACACTTACGGCCTCTACCCGTAAGGGAAACCGTCCGAGCTATATACGAGCCGCAGGTCATGAACTTGCCACATCGTTATATAATCTCTATACCGACTTTGTCGCCGACCGTTTAGGCCGTACTGTTCCCACCGGCGTTTTTGGCGCAGACATGCAAGTGGAACTTATAAATGACGGGCCTGTAACCATTATCATCGACTCTCGGCTCAGGGAATAATTTGTCGCAGAAGAGTACGGAAAATCACAGAGTTTTGCGTAACTTTGCCGGACGGTAAACTATGGAACAGAATATAGAAATAGATGGCGTAGACATACACTATTATACCGAGGGCTCAGGCCCACGGCCTGTGATAGTGATGCATGGCTGGGGATGTAAGGCCGATACGGTGGCAGTGCTGGCGCAAGCTGCTGCCGGCGAGGGCACTACCGTGTATAATGTCGACCTTCCCGGCTTCGGCAAATCTTCCGAACCTCAGGAAGTGTGGGGCATAGAGCGCTACACCTCGGCAATAGAAGAATTTGCCCGCCGGCTCGGGCTTGTGCGTCCGTCGCTCATCGGTCACTCCTTCGGCGGCCGCATATCTATTGTCTATGCTTCGCGCAACGAAGTCGACAAGGTGATTCTTGTCGACGCTGCAGGCATCAAGCCGCATCGTTCGCTCCGTTATTATGTGAAAGTATACAGTTTCAAGACCGCAAAGCATATTCTGCCATATCTCGTTGGCCGCAAACGAGCCGACAGTATTATCGACCGATGGCGCGGCAAGGCCGGGTCGTCTGATTATAAATCCGCTTCGCCCAAGATGCGTGCCATAATGAGCCGTGTGGTCAACGAAGACCTCACCAATCTGCTCCCCGAAATAAAAGCTCCTACCCTTTTGATTTGGGGCGAAAAAGATACGGCCACGCCGATGCGCGATGCCCGTCTGATGCAGAAACTGATTCCCGATGCGGGCCTTGTATCTTATCCCGAGGCCGGCCATTACTCCTATCTGGCCCGTCCGGCGCAGACGCAGGCTGTGGTTCAGTCGTTTCTTCAACCTTCGAAATAATTAAGTCTATGACAATAGCAATTTACATAGCAGCGGCGTTAGCATCGTTGTTTCTCTTCACAGTGGAGCTGCGTCGTTGTCTTATGATGTATCAGCAGAACAGTTATCGCGACGAGCGTTACCGCATATGGCTCCGTGAGTCGGGCGATACTACTTCGGGTCGCCGTCTGTGCGGCCTCATACTCTTTTTTCTGGCATTGTCGCCCTTCTGTCCGCATACCGCCGCGACCGTTTTGGCAGGAGTATTTGCTTTGTGGGGCGGTATCGTCATGGCTCGGGCAAAATATAAGAAACCGCTGGTGATGACCATGCGTGCACGCCGTATTTTCGTAACGGCATATGTGCTCTCGGCGCTGATTGCAGGCGTTGCTGTAGTGGCATTAGGCAATAACGGATTGCTCGCCGGTCTTTTTGCGCTCTGCGAGGCGCTGTTGGCCTGTTACTGTGGCTCACATATCATTCTCATGGCCGCAAACCGTATTCTCTCGCCTCTCGAAAAACAGATAAACCGCAAGTATTACAACGAAGCAGCTTCGATTCTCGCTTCCATGAAAGACCTGCGGATAATAGCTATCACCGGCAGCTACGGCAAAACCTCAACAAAGCACTATCTGCACGCCATGCTATCGCAGCAATATGAGACGCTTATGACACCGGGAAACTTCAACACCACTCTCGGAGTGGTGCGCACGGTGCGCGAATATCTCAAGCCTTATCACCAGGTGTTTATCGTGGAGATGGGAGCCAAAAATGTAGGCGACATCAAAGAAATCTGCGACCTCGTGCATCCGTGGGGAGGCATAGTCACCGCTGTAGGCCCTCAGCATCTCGAATCGTTCAAGACCATAGACAATGTGCAGGCCACAAAGTTCGAACTTGTCGACTCTCTGCCGGTCGGTGGCCTTGCGGTAATCAACAACGATTTTGAGAAAATCGCCGACCGTCCGGTAGACAGCGTGCCTTGCATACGCTATGCCGTTGCCCGTCCCGACGGGGCCGATTATGTGGCGCGCGATATTGAATATACGCCCACCGGCACCCGCTTCGCAGTGGTGCGCGTGGCCGATGGCAAAGAATTGCGCCTGAGCACACGTCTTGTGGGCGAATGCAATATTTCGAATCTTACCGCTGCCGTGGCCATGGCGCAGGCTCTCGGTGTGAGCGACGAGAAAATCGCTTATGCCGTTGAGGAAATAGAGCAGGTGGAGCACCGTCTGAGCATAAAGCGCATTCCCGGCGGTCTCACTATAATCGACGACGCATACAACAGCAATCCTGTTGGCTCGGCGATGGCACTCGACGTTCTTTCGGCCATGACACAGGGCCGGCGTTTTCTGCTGACACCGGGCATGATTGAACTCGGCGGTGAGCAGTACGACCGCAACCGCGACTTCGGCTTCAATGCGGCATCGAAATGCGACGTGGCCATAGTTGTGGGTGAATACAACCGCAACGCCATTCTCGAAGGTCTCAAAAACGGCGGTATGCCGGAAGAAAACATATACACCGTGGCAAGTTTTGCCGAGGCGCAGCAGTTGCTCATGTCGAAGTCCTCGCCGGGCGACACTGTGCTTTATGAAAACGACCTCCCCGACACTTTCAAGTAAACAACAAGTAAGCACTCAAGACTCAAGATAATGAAAACCAATATCGCAGTATTTTTCGGCGGCCGCTCCACCGAGCATGAAATTTCGGTAATATCGGCCAACCAGGCAATGGCCGCCATGGATAGCGACAAATATAATGTGATTCCCGTCTATATCACCAAAGACGGCCGCTGGTACACCGGCAGCGCCCTCACCGACGTGAAGAACTACCGCAACACTGCCGAGCTGCTCAAGCAGTGCACGCAGGTGTATATGCGCCCTGTCTACGGCGACTACAATCTCTATAAGGCCGAACGCAAGATGTTTGGCAGCGATGTGCTTGCTACGCTCGACGCCGCTATCCCCGTGCTGCACGGCTCGAACGGCGAGGACGGCATTTTCGAAGGCGTTCTCGAGACAATTGGTATTCCTTTTGCCGGCTGTGCAACCCTTGCATCTGCCAACGGCATGGATAAAATCACTATGAAGATGATTCTTGCCGCCGACGGCATTCCTGTGGTAGACTATGTGTGGTTCACCGACAAACAGTGGTTTGCCCACCGCGACGACCTCATTGCCAAAGTAGAGTCGAAACTCGGGTATCCCGTCATTGTAAAACCGGCCAATCTCGGTTCGAGTGTGGGCATCGGACGCGCCGATAACCGCGAAGACCTTCTCACAAAAGTTGACGACGCACGCCGTTACTCGGCTCGCATCATCGTCGAAGACCTCGTGGAGAATCTTCAGGAAATAAATTGTTCTGTGCTTGGTGATTGCGACGAATATCGCACATCGGTGCTCGAAGAGCCTATCAAGAGTGGCGAAATCCTCTCGTATACCGATAAATATATGGGAGGCACAAAAGATAACCGCGGCATGCACGCTTCGAAAAAGCGTATCCCCGCCGATTTGCCCCAGGCCGAGACCGACCGCATACGTTTTCTCGCCGGCGAGACATTCCGTGTGCTTTCGTGCCACGGTGTGAGCCGTGTCGACATGATGATTGATGCGAAGACACGCGATATTTACGTGAACGAAATCAATACCATTCCGGGCTCGTTGTCGTTCTACCTCTGGGAAGCCGCAGGTCTGAAATTCAATGAACTGATGGACGAACTCGTGCGCCTTGCTTTCAAACGCAAGCGCGACCAAAGTACGAAGACCGTGAGCTACGATTCAAATATATTTGCCCTCGGCGGCGGCGTGAAAGGAGCCAAGGGAGCAAAGGCATAAAGAGGCGAGATTCCGATATCGATGCTGCGACGGCTGCTTTTTGCGCTTTTGCCCATGCTGATGCTGATGGCGTGTGTCGGCGATGACGAGCCCGAAGTAAGGACGCTCGTCGTTGCCGGCGACCCCGTGCCGCACTTCGAGGTCGTGCTCAGCGACGGCTCAGCCGTTTCGTCGCAGTCCTTGCTAGGTTCGTGGTATGTCCTCGTCTTTTTCGATACATCGTGCAACGATTGTCGCCGTGAGTTACCACGACTTGAGCAGTTACACAACCTACGTCCCGAACTGCCGCTGCTGTGCATATCCCGTGGCGAAGACGTTGCTGAAGTGTCGGCATATTGGAGCGAAAACCGTTTTACGATGCCATACTCCGCTCAGCCCGATGCCACACTCTATCACCGCTTCGCCACAGCTGGCGTGCCGCGTCTGTATATAATAAACTCCGCGGGCATAGTCACCGCCGAGTATCTTGAGTCATCCATTCCCTCTCCCGACACTCTCTCCGGCATACTGCCGTGACGGCTATGGATACAATGTCAAGTATCCTCTATTTACATGGGCCACGACAAGGTGAGTGAAATATTGCGGTCGGATGGGTTGATATCTGCAGGTTCCTTGAAAGGATTGACTATGCTCATTTCGAAGCCTGCGCTAAGTCTTTGATGTCCCGGCAATTCGATTCCTGCAGAAATGCCCCATCCGCAGTCAAAGCGTTGATAGATTTTATTTTTGAAAAGGTCTCGTCCCTCATAGGAGAGATAATTCCCATCTATACTGCCCCAAAGCCCCACGGCGAAATATGGTCCCATGGAATCAATGAAACGCACTTTGTGTCTCAATGGCACTGCATAGCCTATATGAACCGGAAATTCGAGATAGTTGGCGGCGAGTTTTGTTTCCGGATTTCTCAGAAATTCGCATCCGCTCCAGCCTTTTCCTGTAAGTATCATACCCGTTTCAAGAAAGCCCGTACGCTCTTTACTGGAGAAATAATACTGGAGCGTCGGGCCGAATTTATAGCCAATCCGAGCACCGACTTCACTTGGAGTGCAGACAAGACCTCCGAGCGACAGGCTGGCGCATAACCGCTGAGCCGAAGCGCCTAGTGCCATGAGCAAGGCTGCGAGAATGAGAAATGCTTTTGTTTTCATTGTTCTGAGGTCTTCTCTTGAGCGAATACACTTAAATAATGTCAGAAGAGATATGCCACTGAGAGAGAAATATTGCGGTCGGAGGGATTGAAATCCACTTTGTTTTTCATAGGATTGAGTACGCTCATTTCAAAACCAGCGCTTATGCGGAAATGGGAATGCAGCTCGGCGCCGATTGTCAGGCCCCAGCCGCAATCAAAACGCTTGTAAAAATTGTCGCTGAAAATTTTCACATCGTCGATATCCTCACCGTCGATAGAAGAATTGCCCCATAGCCCGAGTGCGAAATAGGGACCAACGGTACCAACTACACGTACATCGTCATATACAGGCATCGCGTAGCCGATATGTATTGGCAACTCTATATAGTTGGCACGGAGTTTCCATGTCACACTGTTTCCCGAAGTGGTAGTCATCAAATCATCGTTCCAGCCTTTCGCAGTAAGCAGGAGGCTGAAATCAAGCAATGCCGTGCGTTCATTGTCCGAGAAAGAATATTGGGCCGTCGGGCCGATTTTATATCCTGGTCGCGAGCCAACGTCGCGGGGCATGCACCCCTGAATGCCGGCGGTGAAGCCGTATCGCATGTTCTGTGCAGATGCAGTGAGTGTCATAAGCATGGCTGCAAGTATGATAGATGATTTTATTTTCATAGTTTTGAGTGGTTTATATAAAAACGGTTTAGCGGTGAGATTTATTGCATTGTCGCAGTGAGACATGTGCGGGCACAAACGTTTTTGTCCTTCAGACGGTTATATAGGTATCAATAATAATGAATATTCATACAGGGTCAATCATATACAGATGAAAAAAGAAATACTCGATGGTTGTACGGCTGCGGCTCATGTGGCATTTGCAATGAGTGATGTCGCCACGATTTATCCGATTACTCCCATAGCCTCGATGGGCGAAACGGCACAGAAATGGGGTCTCGCAGGGCGCCGGAATCTTATGGGCCAGGCGCTTGATGTGCGAGAAATGGAAAGCGAACTCGGTGCCGCCGGTGCCGTACACGGTGCTGCTGCCGCGGGTGCCCTTGCTACTACATTCACGGCATCACAGGGCCTTATGCTCATGATTCCAAATATGTTCAAGATAGCAGGCGAGCTGCTTCCAGTAGTGTTTCACGTGGGATGCCGCACGGTGGCATCCCACGCTCTGTCGATTTTCGGAGACCACCAGGATGTGATGTCGTGCCGTACGACCGGATTTGCCATGCTTGCATCGGCGTCGGTGCAGGAAACGATGGATTTGGCCGTAGTGGCACATCTGGCAGCAATCGAGGGGTCGGTGCCTGTTCTTCATTTCTTCGATGGGTGGCGCACATCGTCGGAAATGGATACAATCGATGTGATTGATTATGAAGAAATCCGTCCGCTTGTAAACTGGAGCAAAGTTGAGGCATTCCGGCGTTCGGCTATGAATCCGGAACATCCGCAACTGCGCGGCTCGGCACAGAACCCTGATGTGTTCTTTCAGAACCGCGAGGCCGCCAATCCTTATTATGACGCTTTTCCGGGTATAGTGCAGCAGTCTATGGATAAAGTGTCGGTTTTGACCGGACGGCCATACCATCTTGTGGATTACAGCGGCGCACCCGATGCCGACAGGGTGATTGTGGCAATGGGTTCGGCTGCCGATGTGGTGAGCGAGACCGTGGAATATCTCAACCGCGAGAGAGGCTATAAGACAGGAGTGGTGAAGGTGAGACTTTACCGTCCCTTCCCCGTCGAGGCATTTCGCAAGGCGATTCCCGATACGGTGCAGACAATAGCGGTGCTTGACCGCACTAAAGAGCCCGGTGCCCAGTTTGAGCCGCTTTGTCTTGATGTGATTTCGGCTCTTGCCGGTACTCCGAAAGCATCGGCACGCGTTATCGGAGGTCGATACGGTATTTCGAGCAAGGAATTCAATCCGTCGATGGTAAAGGCCGTTTTCGACGAAATGGCAAGAGAGACTCCCCGGCAGCATTTTACAGTAGGTATCAACGACGATGTGACGCATCTGTCGCTTGCCATTAACGAGATTGTGGAGACTAATGTAGCCTCACAGACTTATCAGAGCATATTCTACGGTATCGGCAACGACGGCACCGTGGGGGGGACCAAACAGGTGGCCAACATCATCGGCAATACCCCGGGGGTTTATGCGCAGGCATATTTCAGCTATTCTGCGAAGAAATCCGGAGGGTATACCATATCGCAATTGCGAATCGGTCATGCGCCCGTGGCATCTGCATACAGCATCGATGAGGCCGATTATGTCGGCTGTCATAAAACATCGTATGTCAACCGCTTCGATATGGTGTCGAAACTCCGTAGCGGCGGTGTTTTCGTGCTCAACTGCCCCTGGAAACCCGAACAGCTCCCGTCGCGGCTGCCGCTCACGATGCGCAAGCTCATTTCCGAACGGAGGGTGAAGTTCTACACTGTGGATGCCGACCGCATTGCCGCCGAATGCGGAATGGGGCCGAGAGTGAATATGATCATGGAAGCCATATTTCTGCAGTTAAGCGATTTACTTCCTCCCAAAACGAGTATGGCCGCTCTCAAAGAGCAAATACAGGCCGCATATCGGCATGAAGGCGGTGACGTTGTGGCGCGTAATCTTAAGGCTGTGGATATGGCTGTGCCTGCATTGCAAGAGATTGACTATGCATCGGTGGCGGGCTGGCTTACGGCCTCCGAAATCGTTCCGGTGCGGAAAGAGAAGTTTGCAACCGACGAGCTGCGTATGTTTATTGAAAATATACATACACCCTGTATCAGGGGCGGCGGTGATGAAATTCCGGTGTCTGGTCTGAACCCGGCAGGAATCATGCCGATGGGAACAACAGCCTACGAGCACCGCCGCATAGCCACTCGTGTGCCTGTGTGGAATGCCGACCGATGTGTGGAGTGCTCCGAATGCTCGCTTGTATGTCCGCATGCTGCAATCAGACCTTTTGTGCTAAGCGCCGAGGAAGCCGCCGGTGCGCCCAACGGATTTGCGATGAAAGACGCCATAGGCGCTCCTGCTCTGAAGGGCTATAAATTCCATATTCAGAATTACCCCGAGGATTGTATGGGTTGCTCGTCCTGTTCAATCATATGTCCGGGGCATGCCCTCACGATGACACCGCTTGAGCAAGTGATCGATGCTGAAATGCCGAAACTCGAATGGGCAAAGGCAAATGTGGGCGTGAAAGACAATCTGCTGCCGCGGGAGACTGTGAGAGGATCGCAGTTTCAGACACCATGCCTTGAGTTTTCGGGTGCGTGTGCCGGTTGTGGAGAGACCCCGTATGTGAAATTGCTAACGCAGCTTTTCGGCGAGCGGCTCCTGATAGCCAATGCCACTGGTTGCTCGTCGATCTGGGGAGCCAATTTCCCGTCAAACGCCTATTGTACGCGTCCCGACGGCCGCGGACCGGCGTGGGGCAACTCCCTCTTCGAGGACGATGCGGAGTATGGCTACGGAATGCTTGTCGCATTGGAGCAGCGGCGTAGGGGTGTTGCCGAAAGAGTGCGGACGCTTATTGACAGTCCTGACACCATTCCCTATCTCAAGGCTCCTCTTGAGGCGTGGTACTCTTCTCGCGACGATGTGCGCCTGTCGGAAGCTACAGGCCGACAGCTTGCAGCGGTACTCGCTCCGCTTAAAAATGCATCTCCTGCTTATGCAGAACTCTTGAATTCAGCGGATATTTTCGGAAAAAAGACCGTGTGGTGTGTCGGCGGTGACGGTTGGGCTTACGATATTGGTTTCGCCGGTCTCGACCATGTGCTTGCATCGGGCGAGCCTGTCAAAATGCTGGTAATGGATACGGAGTGCTACTCCAATACAGGCGGCCAGACATCAAAGGCAACACCACGCAGTGCCGTGGCAAAATATTCGCCCGACGGCAAACGTGTTGCAAAGAAAGAACTTGGACGGATGATGATGACCTACGGCAACGTCTATGTGGCCTCTATTGCTCTTGGAGCCAATTATCAGCAGGCTATAGACGCACTTGTCGAGGCCGAGCGCTACCCGGGTCCGGCGATTGTGATAGCCTACTGTCCGTGTATCGTACACGGGATTCGTCCGGGCCTCGGGCATTCGATTGTAGAGGAGCGCCGTGCGGTGGAAGCCGGTTACTGGCCGCTTTATCGTTTCAATCCCGAAAAGTGTAGGCAGGGTGAGTCGGCACTGACTGTAGACTATGTGGTTTCCGGACATGACAACAGCGGCACCAACGGTTCGTCGCCGTTGACCGCTTCGCCCCGATATCCAAATCCCGAGCCCGTGGAAACCGTAGCGGAGTATACACGTAACTCCGACCGCTATGCCGACCTATATATGACCGACCCGACAGAAGCCGGCATTCTCGGCCCTGAGCTACAAGCCGACTGCAACCGTCTGACCGATAAACTGCGCAATCTGGCGAAAGAGAAATAAATACGCTCCCTGATACATCATGAATCACACGCAAAGTTGCCTGACGGTAAAATAGAAACGCAAATTTGGCGTTATCCTAATTAGTAAGTAACTTTGCGTGTGTAAATGAAATTCCGATTATACATAATGGCCGTGTTGCTTCTGTGTGCCGTAAGTGTGTGTGCG
>Ga0137306_103229_pt1 | contig 12385 bp, 9 predicted proteins | sample Inofroosms_March_FD_97187 | JGI IMG/M metagenome (GOLD analysis project Ga0137306, IMG submission 97187) | Mouse cecal microbial communities from Vienna, Austria - N-Acetylneuraminic and N-Acetylglucosamine D2O microcosms_March | ecosystem: Host-associated > Mammals > Digestive system > Large... | reverse complement strand
GAAGCTGGTATGATTGACGGAGTCAGCGGCTGGAAGAAATTCTGGAACTTGACATTCCCTCTGATTCTTCCGTTCTTTACTATCAACCTGGTGCTGTGTATGAAAAATGCCTTGATGGTATTTGATCAAATTATGTCATTGACAAAGGGCGGTCCTTCCCAGAGTACCGAATCCATTTCATATTTGATTTATAACAATGGTATGAGCGGCGGACAGTTTGGATTCCAGAGTGCAAATGCATTTGTATTCTTTCTTGTAATTGTAATAATTTCGTTCCTGCAGATGAAGTTCTTAGGTGGAAAGGAGGAGCAGTTATAATGGATAAAAAGGGTCGTGAAGGGGCAGTCGGCGGAAAGGCTGTCAACAATGTAATCAATGTACTGCTGGCAATTGGATGCCTGACTATCTTATTTCCGCTTTATATGACAATTATTATCGCTTTTAAAAAGCCTTCCGAGATGACAAATGATGTGGCGGGCGCCTTGGGATTTCCGGCAAACTGGAATTTTGACAATTTTGCGGAGGCCATGAGAGTTACTGATTTCTGGCGTTCTCTGGGAAACAGTTTACTGCTTACAGGCGTGACGGTGATTATCTGTATTCTGCTGCATTCCCTTGCAGGGTATGTAATCGGCCGTAAAATGGCAAGACATAAAATATTTCAGACTTCCTATTTTTATATTGTAAGCGGTATGTTTGTGCCTTTTGCAGTGCTGATGATGCCTCTGGTAAAACAGACTTCTCAGTTAGGATTGGCAAATCGGGCTGGCGTAATCCTGTTATATGTGGTATTCTTTATGCCGATGAATGTATTGTTATATTCTGGTTATTTAAGAAATATTCCCATCGCCTTAGAGGAAGCAGCCTGTGTCGATGGGGCCGGTGTCTGGCAGACTTACTGGAAAATTATTTTTCCAAATATGAAGCCGATGCATGCAACGGTTGCCGTTTTAACAGCGATGAGTACTTGGAATGATGTAATGACGCCTCTGGTTATTATGTCTGGCAGTGATGTAAATACACTGCCGCTGGCACAGCTCAATTTCCAGTCTCAGTTCGGAACCAATTATAATCTTGCATTTGCCTCATATTTACTGGCACTTTTGCCAATACTTATTTTCTATATTATATGCCAGAAACAGATTATCAATGGCGTTGTGAATGGAGCAGTAAAATAGAAACAGTAATAAGGGAATAAAAGGTATGGATTTAAAAAGCAGCTATTTTGAACTTTATGGAACAAATGAAATTACACAATATAGATGGGAACAGCTTCTGTCTATTATGGAACAGGCCAAAAAAACCCGTCCCGCTGCCTTGAAAAAGGCAGATCGGGAGGGGAATGCCTGGTATCAATCAGAGAAAATGATTGGTATGATGCTCTATGTGGATAAATTCAGCAACAATCTTACAGAGTTTGAAAAACGGATTGATTATTTGGCAGAACTTGGAATTACCTATGTACATTTTATGCCATTGTTGAAGTCCAGAGATGGCAATAATGATGGTGGATATGCCGTATCAGATTATTTGATGGTGGATGATAAATTCGGTACGATGGAACAGCTAGAACGAGTGATGAAGCTATTAAAGAAAAAAGGGATTCGCACATGTATAGATTTTGTCTTAAATCATACCGCAAAAGAGCATATCTGGGTACAGAAATATCGGGAGGGTGATCATGATTATGATGACATGTATTTTATGTTCGAGGATGATACCATACCAAAGGAATATGAAAAGAATCTCACAGAGATTTTTCCAGAAGTAGCTCCTGGGAATTTTACTTATTATGAAGATATCAAAAAATATGTAATGACGAGGTTTTATGAATTTCAATGGGATCTAAATTACCGCAATCCGCAAGTGTTTAATAAAATTGTGGAAGTGATGCTGACGCTTGCCAATAAAGGCGTTGACATTTTCCGTCTGGATGCGATACCATATATTTGGAAACAAGTGGGAACTTCCTGCATGAATCTTCCGAATGTACATAAACTGATCGCTATGATGTATCATATTATACAGCAGGTATGTCCAAGTGTAATTTTCCTTGGGGAAGCCATTGTAGAGCCGTTTGAAATTGTCAAATACTTTGGAAATCACGAGACCAGGGAATGTAATGTGATGTATAATGCATCGTTTATGGTTCTTTTATGGAATTCTCTGGCTACCAGAGATGTAAGGCTGATGGAGCGTTCGTTATCCATTGATTATGGGATTCCTAAGGGCAGCACATGGATTAATTATGTCAGATGCCATGATGATATTGGCTGGGGTTTTGAGAATGGAATATTAAAAGAATTGGGGCTTGACCCAGAACGGCATAAGCAGTATATGATTCAGTTTATGGAAGGCAGATATCCAGGAAGTTTTGCCATTGGGGAACTTTATGAGTACAATCCTATCACCCAGGATGCAAGAAACAGCGGCACCCTTGCTTCTCTCTGTGGTTTAGAGCAGGCGATGAATGAAAAGCATATGTATAAAGTGGAGCTTGCAGTTAAGAGGATCTTGCTGCTTCATGCAATGGTAATCGCCTATACAGGGATTCCTCTTCTCTACAGCGGAGATGAAATCGGTCAAAGGAATGACTGGGATTATAAGAATGTGCAGGAATACGCCACGGATTCCCGTTGGCTGCACAGAGTAAGCATGGATTGGGAAGCGGCAGAACATCGAGGGGATCTGAGCACAGTTCAGGGTCAAATCTTTTCCAAAATACAAGCGATGATTCGGATTCGTAAGTCCAGCCACTATTTTAGCGCTGATTACCGATCAGTTCCGGTAGATACCGGAAACAATACAGTATTTTGTTTTCACAAAGAAGATAAAATGCTGGTGCTTGCCAATTTTTCAGAGCGGGAACAATGGGTAGATTCCAAGACATTTGACTGGTTTGGGCTTCCTGGGGAAATGCAGGATTTAATTACCGGAAGGCGCGTGAGGTCTTATCACAACCATATTCAATTAGGACCTTATGAATATCTCTGGTTAGTATAAGAAAGAAAGGGAATGTTGTATGGCAATTATTATTCAGGACAATGTATTTACGCTTCAAACCAAAAACAGCACCTATCAAATGAAAGCAGACAGTAAAGGGATCCTTCTGCATACCTATTATGGCAAGAAAACAGATGCCAGTGATTATTCCTATCTGGTATCTATGGCAGATCGGGGCTTTTCAGGAAATATTTATGAGGCCAGGGAGGACAGGACCTATTCTCTTGATTTTTTGCCTCAGGAATTTCCGGTCTGTGGAAGCGGAGATTATCGGGTAGACTGTCTTCACGCAGATTTAGGGCAGGGAGTCAGCGACTGTCTGATGTTTTTTGACAGCTACCAAGTATCTAAGGGAAAATATGGCCTAAAAGGGCTTCCAGCAATGTTTGCCAAAGAGGATGAAAAGGTTGATACTTTAGAGATTGTGTTAAAAGACAGCCAGGAAGAGCTGTATCTGCATTTATGGTATGGTGTGTTTGAAGCGTATGATATCATTACCAGGGCGGCAGTGATTGAGAACCGCACGAATCGGGAAGTCAGGCTTCATAAGGCTCTGTCAGCCTGCCTGGATATGGACCATGATGGAATGGAACTGATACATTTTTATGGAAGACATGCAGGGGAACGCGAGATGGAGCGTGTCGCGTTGTATCATGGAATTACAGAATTGAGAAGTACCAGAGGTACTTCCAGCCATCAGCATAATCCCTTTGTGATACTGGCAGCTCAAAATACCACGGAAGATAATGGAGAATGTTACGGATTTTCTCTATTGTACAGTGGTGGATTCCATATACAGGCGGAGGTCGACCAATTTCATCAGACTAGACTAGTGATGGGAATTGACGACTCTGATTTTACTTGGAGCCTGCTGCCAGGAGAGAAGTTTGTCACTCCAGAGGTAGCGATGGGCTACAGTGGTACTGGACTGGCAAAATTATCCCATTGTTATCATGACAGTTTTCAGCATCATTTAATCCGCAGCAGTTGGAAAGATAAGCGCAGGCCAATTCTGGTAAATAACTGGGAAGCAACTTATTTTGATTTTGACGCGGACAAGTTGCTGCGGATTGCCAAGGAAGCAGCAGAGCTTGAACTGGATATGCTGGTGTTGGATGACGGCTGGTTTGGCAAGCGTGATAATGATGATTCAGGACTGGGAGACTGGTTTGTAAATGAGAAGAAATTGGGCTGTACGCTTGGAGAGTTGGCAGATCAAGTCAATGATCTGGGCTTGATGTTTGGTTTGTGGTTTGAGCCAGAAATGATTTCTGAGGACAGCGATTTATACAGAAACCATCCAGATTGGGCAATGGTTGTCCCAGGCAGAAATCCAATCAGGGCTCGTTCTCAGCTTGTCTTGGATATGACCCGTGAGGATGTGTTGGATTACATCAAGGAAAGATTGTTTGCGATTATGGATTCGGCTCATATCCAGTACATCAAATGGGATATGAATCGTTCTGTGGCGGCGGCTTACAGCACTCTGCTTCCCAGGGAGCGTCAGGGAGAATTGCGCCATAGATATGTATTAGGCCTTTATCATGTAATGGAAGCGCTGCTTGCGCGTTACCCCGATTTGCTGTTAGAGGGATGCAGCGGCGGGGGCGGCAGGTATGATGCAGGGATGCTCTACTATGCACCACAGATTTGGTGCAGTGACAATACAGACGCGGTGGAGCGTCTGCATATCCAATATGGAACTTCCTTTGGATATCCAATGTCCTCAGTATCGGCCCATGTGTCGGTGTGCCCGAACCATCAAAATGGCAGAGTTACTCCCTTTAAGACGAGAGGGATCTGTGCAATGCAAGGAACATTCGGCTATGAAATGGATCTCAGTAAGCTGACGCCAGAAGAAAAGGAAGAGGCCAGAGAACAGATTCGTACATTTAAGAAGCATTACCGGCTGTTCCAGTTTGGAGATTATTATCGGATCACTTCTCCACTGGAAAATCATGACTTTACAGCTTGGGAGTATGCAGATAAAGAAGGAAAAGAAGCATATATGGGCGTGGTCTTTACTGACCTGCATGGAAATCCAGCAGCCCATTCTATAAAATTCCGCGGACTTCGCCCAGAGGGAATTTACAAAATGTGGAAGGATAACGAATTGACAGGGGAATATACAGGTGCAGCACTAATGAATGGAGGGATCCTGCTGCCTGTTCCCAAAGAAAATTATGATTCCTGTCAAATCTATATCAGTTGTCAGAGTACAGTTGAGGATGTGGTTAGGGAGTGAGAGCTCTGAAGTAATATATACGGCTCATTAGTAGAATATTTAGAATGAAAAACAGGGTTTTGCGATAGAGTATATTGGGGATAGATATTCTGCAGCAAAATCCTGTTTTGGTATTTTACTGACACTAACTGGATTATTTGGTCGATTTATGGTAGGATATAGTAAAATAAGTGATACATTGAGCGGTACTGGGAGGGACTTATGGGAAAAGAAGATTATAGCAAAGCATTCAAATTAGGGAAAAAAGATTATCAGGCAAGAATGCTCCGTGGAGAGAAACCCATCTTGCAGGTGTTGGACGATATTCTGCCAGAGCGAGACGCTTATTCTGAGATGCCGCTGGGATTAGTACAGATTCCCATAGAACAGGTAGTCGGAACAAAGACGGTTGCCAGAAGCAGTTCCTTTGCAGGAAATTTTATGCCAATTTTGCGGGAAAGTTCAGAGTTTGCCGCAAAATGGGCGAGGTTAAGCGACAGCCATGTGGAGGAAGGGATTCGCGAACCCATCAAGGCTTATGAATATATGCATAAATTTTATGTTGTGGAAGGAAACAAACGAGTCAGCGTGATGAAATATTTTGGAGCTGTCTCCATACAAGGCCATGTTACCCGTATTGTTCCCAAACCTACAGATAGTAAAGAGAATAAAATATATTATGAATTTATGGATTTTTATCAAGTAGCTCCTATCAATTATATCTGGTTTACCAGAGAGGGAAGCTATGATAAATTGCAGGAAGCGGTCGGAAAGGCACCGGAGGAGAGATGGACAGAGGAAGAATTACTGGAGTTTAGTTCTGTGTACACCAGGTTTAGCGCTGAGTATAAGGCCAAAGGCGGGGGTAAGTTAAACATTGCCCTGGGAGATGCATTTTTAGCGTTTATTACACTGTATGACTATGATGTAATCGCCCAAAAGACCACCAGCGAACTGCAGGAATTGATTGGAAAGAGCTGGGAAGAGTTTGTGATTCTTGAGGAGCATTCAGGGATTGATCTGAAAATGAAACCAAATCAGAAAAAGAAATCACTGTTTAGTATGCTTCCAATTTATGTCCCACGAAAACTTAAGATCGCGTTTATCTATGAAAAAACGCCGGGAACTTCCGCCTGGGCATATGCCCATGAGCTTGGCAGACTGCATTTAGAGCAGAGATTTCCAGAAGAGGTAAATACTGTCTGTTATGAAAATGTAACTCAGAAAAATATTGATTCCATATTGGAAGAAGCAATACATACCGGCTGTGATTTGATTTTTACTACAACCCCTCCCTTTGCGCAGGCCAGTGTCAAGGCTGCAATTGCAAATCCGAAGGTACGAATTTTAAATTGTTCCTTAAATACCTCGCATAGATATATTCGCACGTATTATTCTCGGATGTATGAGGCAAAATTCTTAATGGGAGCTATTGCAGGGGCGATAGCTGAGAATAACCGTCTTACTTACATTGCAGATTATCCGATTTATGGTTCCATTGCCAATATCAATGCTTTTGCACTGGGAGCCAAAATGATTAACCCGCGGGCCAAGGTTTTTCTGGAATGGTCTGCTAAAAAAGAAGTAGATATAGAGGAAAAAATCAGGGAAAATGGTTCTTCCTGTGTCTCTGGTAGAGATCTCGTGATTCCAGAAGAGGCGAGTCGGTTTTTTGGCATTTATCATATTGAGGATGGACATTCCAGAAACCTGGCCATGCCCCTGTGGCATTGGGGAAAGTTTTACGAACAATTGATTTGGGCAATTATGGCGGGTACCTGGAAGTATGACGACAATCCCTCTGTGAAAAAGGCAATTAATTATTGGTGGGGAATGTCAGAAGGGGTTATTGATGTAGTTTTTTCCAAATATCTGCCCATTGGTACCAAACGTCTGGTGGAATTGTTGAAAGCTACGATCAGCACCGAAGTATTTAATCCATTTTCCGGTATTTTATATTCTCAAAATGGGGTAGTGCTGGAACAGTCAGATCAGAGCCTTTCCCCAGAGGAAATTATGACAATGGACTGGCTGGCAGAAAATGTGGTTGGCATTATCCCCGGTAAGGAAGAATTGAAAGAACAGGCAGAACCTGTGGTCAAGCAGCAAGGAGTAAAGAAAAAGGAAGGTTAGCGGAAGCGATGAAGATACTGGCAGTTTCGGATGAGGAATCAAAATATTTATGGGAGTATTTTGACAAAAGTAAGTTAGCGGATATTGACTTGATTATCTCCTGTGGAGATTTGGATCCTCATTATCTTTCTTTTTTAGTGACAGTATCTTCAGCGCCGGTATTGTATGTTCGTGGAAATCATGATGATAAGTATGAAACTTCACCGCCAGAGGGTTGTATCTGTATCGAAGATCAAATTTATGTTCATGAAGGCGTGCGTATTTTAGGGCTGGGAGGTTCCATGCGTTATAGTTCAGGAGCTAACCAGTATACTGAATGGCAGATGAAACAGAGGGCTGCCAAATTGAAATTTCAGCTTTTCAGAAGGCGTGGTTTTGATATTTTGGTGACGCATGCGCCTGCCTATCAGTTAAATGATGGACGAGATTTGCCACATCAGGGTTTCCAGGTATTTCGGAAATTGATTGAAAAATATCGGCCGAAATTTTTTCTGCATGGTCATGTGCATTTAAACTATGGGCGAAATCAGAAGCGATATGACAAATATCAGGATACACATATTATCAATGCTTTTGAGCGGTGCGTCTTTGAATTTGAGGTTGAGAATCCAAAGGATTCGTTGTTTGCGCCATAAGAGAAAGGTGTGATATAAAAATGTTTGAACATTTGAATAGTGGTGATACAATTACAATCACTCTGTTTGGCAAGGAAGAAGACATAGAAGTTTTTTCTGCCGGAGACAATCAATATGATGAAGACGGCGATTTCAAAGAAGGGAGGTCGGTATTTTTGCGATAGCAATCAATATCAGTGAGATTACACAGTCTGTCTATGGGGATGTCTATCCTGAGATATCCTTTTACGGAGACTGTGAATGCGACCCAGAGCATGGCATTTGTATTGGATTTCGGGATAAGAAATTTTTGGGGATTGCATCGCAGGACTGGACTTTGTAAATTGTATATGAAATTTATAGAATTATTAGGTTTTGCAATTGTCTTAATCATCTATCCAGCAGAAAAGGAGGTTTTGAAGGATGGATATTGTCTTGGAAATATGTGCAGATATCGCTGAGTTTGTGATTGAGTTGTGCCTCCTTCGGGATGAGAAAAAGAAAAAAGTGAAACTAAAGAATAAGAAGGAGAGCTAGTAATAATGGCAATTGAAAAAGTAAAAGAATATTTCAGTCAATATGGCATAGAAGATCGTGTGCAGGAATTTGAGGTTTCCAGCGCAACCGTAGAATTGGCAGCACAAGCATTGCACTGTGAGCCTTGCAGGATTGCAAAGACACTTTCTTTTCTGGTCAATGGGGATCCGATTTTAATTGTTGCCGCGGGCGATGCCAAAATTGACAATCCTAAATATAAGGCGAGGTTTGCAGCCAAGGCAAAAATGCTTTCCCCAGAGGAGGCAAAGGAGTTGGTTGGTCATGCAGTCGGCGGGGTCTGTCCTTTTGCAGTGCATGAAGGGGTAACAGTTTATCTTGATGAATCATTAAAAAGATTTGAGACCGTATTTCCAGCCTGTGGAAGCAGTAATAGCGCTATTGAACTGACGATCAAAGAATTGGAACAATATGCCAATTATGCGGCCTGGATTGACGTCTGTAAAGGCTGGAACTGAAAATATACATAGAATATGGAGGAATTTTAGCATGGCTGATTTTGTAAAGATGAGTAAGAGTGAATATGGAATTAGTGTGTTGCTTTTTTGTGAAGACGATAAACCCTTTAAAATCGGTGAAGAAATGTATGCTGCCAATGAAAACGCATATATGAACGGCTACAATTGGGAGGCTTTTTTCCAGTATTATCTTGAAAAAAATGCACCGGAGATTTTGGAGGGTTTGGAGAGTGATCCAGAAGCAGGTATGTATGCCGCGCACTATGAATTAACAGAAGAAAATGAAGAAAAAGCGAAAAGATTTGTGGAAATCATTATTGCTCTGTTTGAAAATGAGGAAGAACTGTACCGCATTGTCCGAGAAGAGGGAGACCAAATTGAGTGGGATTGACAAGAATTGATTTATAACGATTTTTGAGTAAATTCTGGCAATATGCCATCTTCGATGTTGTCTGTCAAAACAAGAAATTTCTGACAGGTTTACTAATCTAAAAATATTCGTAACCATTCAGCGCTGCTGTCAGCTATAGACAAGTCTGACAGAAAGACTGAATGATTTCTATGTATAAAGTGCCAAAAGGAGGTTTTATAAAATCACCTTTTGGCACTAATCGTAAAAATAGACAATTATTCTTGAGAAAAATTTCAAATCTTAAAAAAATTAACCAAATCAGAGAAATACTATATTGATTTTTGAGGGAAATTATGATAATAATAATATAGATGTACTATGTGTTTTCGGAAAAATTTTCAGAAAACAAATGAAAGCCTTTTATACAAATCATCCAGTTTTTAGGGATCAGGGAAATGGATAGATGTGGATAGCTGGTTCGTACATTTCAAATCAGGAAGGATAGCAAAGAGGAGCTTTTTGCGAATATATGTTTCGCAAAAATGCCTTTGATTCTATGCTTTCTTTGTTGTTGTTCAGAAAAGAAGCTGGAAAGTGGAAAATTTAAAGGCAGGAATGGAAATGTATTCTTGGAATCAGCACAAAGGCTTTGAGGGTACAGAAAGAGAAGGGAGGCAGCAAGAAAAATCAGTATGTTTTGAGAACAAACAAGGATGTAGTTCTAAGAAAGGAAAAGATTATGAAAAAAAGAGGAAAAAATTTATGGAAAAAATTGACCTCAGTGGCGTTAAGCGCGGCGATGGCAATCACGTTGCTGCCGGCACAACCAGCGTTTGCTGAGGGAGAGACGGGCGGAGATTTGAATCTGCCGGAAAAATTATTATATTTTAGTTTTGATGAGGATATTTCAAATAATACAATCGTGGGGGAAGGGGCAACAGCTAATGTTGTAAACGGTGCGGAAATTTCCAAGACAGACAAAAAGTTAGGAAATGGAGCCCTGTTGTTAGACAATAATCAGCAACAGCGTTTATCTATTCCAGCGGGCGTATTGTCTGGAAAAAATGTGGAAGGGATGACTAACGAAGGACTGACGATCTCTTATTGGAGTAAGGTAGTTAGGTCAAGTCCTGGATGGGTTTATTTTATTCTTCCGGCGGGTACTACGAATAACGATAGAAAATATGCTGGAATTTTGGATAATACAGACAAACTTCAGGTTGAGTATCATAGTCCTGGCGGAGTGGCAAATGGCGCTCCTAAAACCAATATATGGAAGCATGTTATGGTGACTATGAAAGGTACAACCGCCACTTTATATGTTGATGGGAAAAAAATACAATCATCAGAAGAAATTGAAGCTGGTAGAAGGCCAAATGGTGTGCCAGATTTAAGCGGCAGTGAGATTAACATTGGATATGCCACTTGGGGCAGCGGCGAATATTTCGCTGGTTATATTGATGAATTTACCATGTATGATGCAGCATTGACAGATGAACAAGCAATGGCTGTATGTGAACAGGAACTGATGAAAGAGGCGATTCAGAATGGATTTATTGAGACAACAGGTCCTCTGAATGTGGCAGTTGGAAGTTCTGTGACTATTCAATCCAAGAATACAATACCAGAAAATATAAGAGCGAATATTACATATCAGTCTGCCAATCCAGCTATTGCAACTGTGGATGAGACAGGGAAAGTTACTGGCATAGGAGCTGGTACAACAACAATCACGGCGTCTGTTATATATGATGGCAAGGAAAATCAATCTGACCCAATTACAATCAATGTAAAGACACCGGCGGAAGCTCTCATTGGAAGCTATAACTTTGATAATGGAACATTGGGAACTGCTACTGCCATATCTACAGGGTTAGCGGCATTTAATGCTAACAATGTAGAATATGGAATCGGAAGAGATGGTATTGGCAAAGCAGTGCGTACAAAGGACGTTGTAGGTTCTGGCGAAGGCTATGGTGTGAAACTGGCGGAGACCAATCTTGGTTCCACTTATACCGTTTCCATGTGGATTAACCCGGTCAATGAGAAGGCTTTCCATTCAAATGGTCCCGTATTGGCGCTTGGACATGGAAAAAATGGCGATGAGAGATGGATGGCTATTTCGGGAAATTATGCAGATGAACAAGGGAAAGAAGCGGACAATTCAAAAGCTAGAGTCTGGGGGAATATCCCAGCAGGCCGTTTTGATCACAATAACAAAGATTATGAGGTAAAAACAGGGACAGAGTTTTCAGCAGTCAAAGATCAGTGGATGATGCTAACAATTGCACAGAGCCAAAATGATGTAAGCTTTTATAAAGATGGAGAACTGGTCAATACTTTTTCTATTTCGGATGAGGTAATGAATGGCGCTGAACAGGAAATTCTTCTTGGTGTAAATCATTGGGATGCAGAATTTGACGGTCTGTATGACGATGTAAAGGTATACAATGCTGCTTTGAATGCATCTCAGATTGAAGAACTTTATAAGAGTGATATGCTTGAGGGAATGAACATCCTTGGAGAAAATAAAAGTATTGATATGATTACCAAGGATCTGAATCTTGTGACAGAGTGCAATGAAGTTCCAGTTGCCTGGACATCAAGTGCGCCAGAGAAGATTACTGCAGCCGGAGAAGTGAAGGTCAAAGACGGAACCGAAGTGACATTGACCGCAACGGCAAGTGCATTTGGCAATTGGAGTAAGCAATATAAAGTAAGGCTGGCAAAACCCATCACAGTGAAGCATGTAGATGAAAAGAATGCAGAGATTAAAACAGAGACCGTGTATGGACAGGTGGGTGCAGACTATACTTATGAGGCAAAGGATAAGATTCTTGCAACCGATACGGCCGCTTATGTGTATGATGAGACCAATAATACTGCAGAATCTCTGAAGGTCAGTGTTACAGAGGAAGGCGAGATGGTTATCACTGTGAGATACACGGAAGCAAACATCGCCAGTGTAGATAACAGTAAGCTGCCAGAGATGGTATATGTGATTGAGGGCAATACGCCAGTACTGCCAAAATCTATTCCAGGAACC
>Ga0137306_103228_pt1 | contig 12389 bp, 13 predicted proteins | sample Inofroosms_March_FD_97187 | JGI IMG/M metagenome (GOLD analysis project Ga0137306, IMG submission 97187) | Mouse cecal microbial communities from Vienna, Austria - N-Acetylneuraminic and N-Acetylglucosamine D2O microcosms_March | ecosystem: Host-associated > Mammals > Digestive system > Large... | reverse complement strand
CGGGTAGCCGCGTCGGGTAAGGATAAGTGCTGAAAGCATCTAAGCACGAAGCCCCCCTCAAGATAAGATCTCCACATAAGGGCCGTTTAAGACGAAGACGTGGATAGGTCGCAGGTGCAGGTGCGGTAACGTACACAGCCGAGCGATACTAATCGCCCAAACCCTTTCTTGGGAGCAATCCCAAACAAACAAAAACAATTTCAGCCGGCAGAACATCAAAGCAACGGCAAACGATAACAAAGCCTCTGGTTCAGTTCAGAGCGTCTGAAATACAAACTCGCGAGATAGCTGAAGAACATCAGCTTCGCTTCCAGTCACCTCTTTTTTAACGATACTAAGGTGGCCATAGCGTGAGGGCTCCACCTCTTCCCATTCCGAACAGAGAAGTTAAACCTCACCACGTCGATGATACTACGAAAGTGGGAAAGTAGATAACCGCCCCCTCTAAACCGCGGACCGGATCCTGTCACAGCGACAGCTTCCGGCCCGCTTTTTTTATATCCCCCCGAAACCACTCTTCCGCAATCGCCATCCGCAATCACTGTCAGCCGTCACCGTCAGCAATCAGACCCTCCCGTCACCGCCACGGCCCCAGGCTGCCACATCGGCAATCTGCCACGCGCTTTTCGCGCAGTCTGCGGGTGTCTGAGATTTCGGTTTTTGTGGGCTTTTTGGTGGTCCGGACATATTCCGGAGGCTCTGGAGAGGCTATAGTAGTGAAGTATAGCGGGTTTTTGTTTGCTGTTACACAAATTTGTTGTACTTTTGCATGAGAATGGCTTAGTGTGTCCATTCTTTTCCAATACATTAAAGCAAAGTAACTATACACAATCTATACGGATGGAACTTACTGCGTCACAACTTGCCACGCTGGTCAACGGAACTGTCGACGGTGATGAAAATGTGAAAGTGAGCACTTTTGCAAGAATTGAAGAGGGGCATCCCGGTGCGCTCTCTTTTCTGGCAAATCCCAAATATACTCATTTCGTTTATTCTACTGATTCATCGGTTGTGCTTGTCAGGAAAGACTTCGTGGCAGAGCATCCGGTGAAGGCTACCCTCATACGTGTTGAAGATCCTTATGCCACTGTGGCCCGTCTGCTTGAGATGGTGACAGAGATGTCAAAGGTGGAGAAGGTCGGGGTCGAGTCTCCGGTGTTCATTGCCGAGGGTGTCGAAGTGCCGGCTGACGCTTATGTCGGTGCTTTTGCTTACATAGGCAGTGGAGTCAAGCTCGGAGCCGGGGTCAAGATATATCCGCAGGCTTATGTCGGCGACGGCTGTGAGATCGGCGACGGCTCTGTGCTTTATGCCGGAGCCAAGGTCTATCACGGCTGCCGGATAGGCAAGAACTGTATAATCCATGCCGGTGCGGTGATCGGTGCTGACGGTTTCGGCTTCGCCCCTGTGGAAGGCGGATATGAAAAGATTCCCCAGACAGGTAATGTGGAGATCGAGGATGACGTGGAGATCGGCGCCAATACTACGATAGACCGTGCGATGATGGGAGCAACCCGGATCGGACGCGGTGTCAAGCTCGACAATCTTATCCAGATCGCTCACAATTGCGCGGTAGGTCCTCATACTGTCATGGCGGCTCAGGTGGGCATAGCAGGTTCGGCGAAAGTCGGCGCGCAGTGCATGATCGGCGGCCAGGTGGGACTGGTGGGCCACATATCGATTGCCGACGGAACGCAGATAGGTGCGCAGAGCGGTGTCAACCGTGCCACCAAGCCCGGCGACCGCATCATGGGCGCTCCGGCCGTAGAGATGGGTGAATATGCCCGCAGTCTTGTGTATGTCAAGAAGCTCGGTTCGCTTTACGAGCGTGTCAAAGAGCTTGAAAAGCAAATCAAAGAAGTAAAAAACTAAAAAAATATATGAATCAGATTACGTTGAAAGGTGAGTTCACACTCACCGGCAAAGGTCTGCATACAGGGCTTGAGATCACAGCCCGTTTCCTTCCGGCGCCTGAAAATCACGGCTACAAGTTCAAGCGTGTCGATCTTGAGGGCGAGCCGGTGATTGACGCTCTTGCAGAAAATGTAGTTGCCACAAACCGCGGCACAGTTATCGCCAAAGGCGAAGCTCGTGTGTCGACCATCGAACATGCGATGGCTGCGCTCTATGCCGCCGGAGTGGACAACGTGCTTATTGAGGTCAACGCCCCTGAGCTCCCGATTCTCGACGGCAGCGCGCGTTTTTATTGCGAGGAGATAGCCCGTGTGGGACTCGCCGAGCAGAATGCCGACAAGGATTTCTACTACATCAAGTCGAAGCTCGAAGTCCGTGACGACACAACCGGATCATCGATTCTTGTGCTCCCCGACGATGAATTTTCGGTTGACGTGAAGATTGACTTTGACTCCGTTGTGCTGAACAACCAGTTCGCATCTCTGGAGCATGTAGAGAACTTCCCTGAAGAAATCGCCGCAAGCCGCACATTTGTGTTCGTGCGCGAGATCGAGCCTCTTGTAAAGGGCAATCTCATCAAGGGCGGTGACCTTGACAACGCGATTGTCATCTACGACAGCCCGATGGAACAGGCCGAGCTCGACCGTCTGGCCGATCTCATGAACGTGCCCCACAAGGATGTCAGCATGTTCGGCTACATCAACAATATACCTCTGACTTCCGAAAACGAACCCGCGCGCCACAAGCTGCTTGACCTTATCGGAGATCTCGCGCTCATCGGCCGTCCGCTGAAGGGCCGTGTGATTGCCACCCGTCCCGGTCATTCGATCAACACCACCTTCGCCAAGCGCATCCGCCGCGAGATCAAACACCAGGAAGTGCAGGCTCCGGTCTACAATCCGGACAAGGAACCGCTGATGGACAACAATCGTATCCGTGAGCTCATACCCCACCGCTATCCCTTCCTCCTGGTCGACAAGATCATAGAGAAAGGCACCAACTATATTGTCGGTGTCAAGAACATCACAGCCAACGAGCCGTTCTTCCAGGGTCACTTCCCGCAGGAACCCGTGCTTCCCGGAGTGCTTCAGGTCGAGGCTATGGCGCAGACCGGCGGCATCCTGGTGCTCAGCGGTCTCGACGAGCCCGAACGCTATTCGACATACTTCATGAAGATCGACAATGTGAAGTTTCGCCAGAAAGTAGTTCCAGGCGACACTCTGGTCTTCCATGTGTCGTTCATGACCGAACTGCGTCGCGGCTGCGCCATGATGAAGGGCTATGCCTTTGTCGGCGAGAAGATAGTCACCGAATGCGAGTTCATGGCTCAGATCATCAAGAATAAATAACAAGAAGTTTAAGTAAACACAGAGTTTCTCTCTATAAAGTAACTATGAAACAACCTTTGGCATATGTCCATCCGGCAGCGAAGATCCATCCGAGTGTAGTGATAGATCCGTTTGTCACTATTGATCAGAATGTCGAGATCGGTGAAGGTACTCGTATCGGTTCGAACGTTACCATCATGGAAGGCGCACGCATCGGCAAGAATTGTACAATCTATCCCGGCGCGGTTATCTCCGGTCCTCCACAGGACCTGAAGTTCCGCGGCGAGGAATCGGTAGCCATTATCGGTGACAACACCACTATCCGTGAGTGTGTGACCATCCACCGCGGCACAGCCTCCAAGGGCAAGACCGTGGTAGGCAGCAACTGCCTGATCATGGCCTACTGCCATGTGGCCCACGACTGTGTGATCGGTGACAACGTAATCATGTCGAATGCCGTACAGTGTGCCGGCGAGGTTGTGATCGATGATTTCGCAGTGATCGGCGGTGGCGCTCTTATCCACCAGTTCTGCCACATCGGTCCGCATGTGATGCTCCAGGGCGGCGCGCTTGTCAACAAGGATATTCCTCCTTATGTAAAGGCCGGCCGCGAACCCATCGCATATGCAGGTGTGAACTCAATCGGTCTTCGCCGTCGCGGCTTCTCCAACGAGACCATCCGCGACATCCAGGAGACCTACCGCTACCTCTACCTGTCGGGTCTCAACAACTCCGACGCTGTTGAGCGCATCGAGGCCGAACTGCCTGCCACCAAGGAACGCGATGAGATCATTCTCTTCGTGCGCAACTCAAAGCGTGGCATCATCCGCGGTTACGTATAAGAAAATCAGGGTGTGCTGCTGAAACTGGAAGGTCTGCTTCAGCAGCACACATTCTTTTTTAATCTAACACTCTCCCTCCTATGAGACTCCTTGTCTCGCTACTACTCATCACAGGCACTTCGGTTCCGTTTCAGACGGATGCCGGGGTGCCTTTTAACGGTCTTGGGGGCGAAGCCCTTATGCGAGGCATCTCTCGCGCTTGCCGCCCGGTGACTCTTGCCACCTTCAAGTCGCTTGATGGCTGTGTGGACGATCCTTTCAACGGTGCTCAGGTCATGATCTCGGACGGAAAGCTGCCCGACGGATATCAGTGGGGCAATCTCGTCTCTGCCCGATGGTGGAGAATGGTGCCGGATCTCTATGGCGATACCGTCAGCCGAGATCTCTACAATCTGCTGCCGCTCGGCAGCGATGTGGTGGAATGGCGCGCTGGCAGACCGGTGGGAGAAGTGGTCACACCGTCATATTCCAACGCCCTCTGGAGCGCCGGCCTTGGACTGCTCGGAGGAGAGGAATTCGAGTGCTATTGGCCCCCGGAGGCTCTGAGAGGACGGCTGGCAAGAACTTATTTCTACATGTCGACGCTCTATCATGCCGATCTCTGGGCTCCGGAAGCCTATCTCATGATGAGCTCGGAGACCTGGCCGGGACTGAGCGGCTATGCGGCCGGAATGCTTGTGGACTGGCACAGATCATGGCCTGCCGGAGCTGATGAAATACGGCTTAACGAACTTGGAGAGCGTCTGCAGGGCAACCGCAATCCATTTGTTGATTATCCGGAACTTGCCGAGTATCTTTGGGGTGCGCACAAGGGCGAGAATTTTGAAATAGAAGGTGAGCCAAAGGCTCTCAAAGGCACTTACCGTCTGAGCGAAGAGCGGATAGATCTCTACTCTCCCTATATTCCCTCAGATGCAGTCTGGACTGTTGACGGACTCTCTGTAGACGGTGCCTGGGTGATGGCTTCCGGGCTTGGCCTTGGGATGCACCGCCTGGACTACAGTTCGGCTTCAAGCGGAGAACGCGGACGTCTGACCATTAATATTGTTGAAGGATGAAAGCGCAGGGCGGAATTGAATCGGTATTCCTATTGCTGACGGGCTGTGGTGCCTGCCGGAGTATCTTGCATGGAGTCGAGACGTTTTTTCGGAGCCTGTGCTGCCTGCTCGTGGCCATAGTCTTGCTGACAGCCTGCGACAAAGGATCTGACGGAGTTCGGCGCACTGACCCTCCTGACCCGCCTGGAAGTGGCGAAGGCCCGGTAGGGCGTCCTGATCCTGAACAGGGATGGGACTTTACGGCGGAGACCGCCGACGGCTGTCTGCGCTTCGAGGGCAGTGAGATGCGTCTGCGCATTGACCGGGGCGGAGTGCTGTTCAAGACACTGCCTGACGGACATGGCGCTGTGATTGATCTCGACAGCGGCCGCAGGGTGGAGTATTTTATCGGAGAAGCCGGAAGTGACTCGGTCTGCCGGCAGTCATGGGTGTCGATTGACGGTCAAAAGCTTGAAGGAGCCACCATCAGGATGAAAAAACAGACCGCCGGGACGGTCTGGTGTCATGTGGATGTGGCCCGTCCGCAGAAGGGCTACATGCTTGTAGGGCTCCGCTAAGCAATGTTGCGGCGCATGGCTGTGACGCGCGCGGTCTGAGGACCGACCCCACAGAAAGCATTTGCGGGCTTTATTTCTGCATTATTCGGGCCATAGTGCGCTTGTCTTCGCGCTCTTTGATAGACTGGCGTTTGTCATATTCCTTCTTGCCGCGGGCTATTCCGATCACGAGCTTGGCAAGTCCGCGATCGTTGATGAAGAGGCGCAGGGGCACGATTGTGAAGCCGCTCTCCTTGCCGCTTTTTTCGATCTTTGCTATCTCCTTGCGGTTGAGCAGAAGTTTGCGGTCGCGTCGGGTGGCATGATTGTTGTAAGTGCCGTAGAAATACTCGGCGATATACATGTTTTTCACCCAGACCTCACCGTTGTCCACATAGCAGAAAGTATCGGCCAGCGAGGCTTTGCCCTGTCGGATCGACTTGATCTCTGTGCCGGTCAGCACAAGGCCAGCGGTGAAAGTGTCACCTATGGCATAGTCGAAGGTGGCACGTCGGTTCTTTATGTTAATATCTTTTGAAATCACTTTAGTTTAACCAATTATAAAAGAGAAAAGAAAATAAAAGATATAGGGAGGCATCAGCACTCCGAGTATGGCTATGATCATGAATAAGCCTGTCTTTTCAGCCTTCACACCCATATAGCTGACCCCTTTCCACTGGATCAGAGCCACATAGAACGGCAGGAAGAAAAGCATCACCGAAGTGATCGGCAATACGTTTATGATCAGCGAGATCAGAGCTACAAGGCCCAGGGTATAGAGCACGAAAGTGTGGCTGCGGGCCTCGTCATAGCGCTTTTCGAGGGTTGGTTCGGCAAAAAGCGAAAGCGCGAACACACCGAAAAAGTAGCTCACGAAATAGACCAGGAAAGTCACGATCATTCTCATGAACAGAACGAGGAATTCGGCATGATGGTAGACCCCCTGCATGAACACACTGAGAGCCGCTATAGCTATCAGCGGATAGAAACCGCGCGAGGCTATCGACTGCGGATTGTCATCAGCGATAGCAATATCCTCCCAGCCGTTGCCCGGCGAGAGTATCAGTTGAAACAGATATTTGAGATAGCGGCGCATAAAAAATCGTGTTTTTTTGTGACGGACTACAAAATTACACAGAATCGCCGAAAAATCATCTCCTTTAGCCCCTAAAATTGGAAATCATTAATGAGGATGTGTTGCGAGGCTGTCTGATTCAAACTTATTTTTGCCAAGTCTATTGACATGAGACATAAAAAATTGTAACTTTGCGACTGATAGGGTGCATTCCCCATTACTACATTTTGAAAAAAAGAGGCGTTATGTCTTCTTCTTGTGTGTGAAAAGCGTCGGAAACTATTCACAATATAGACAAGAGATGGCGTAACGGTCTCCACGCATATGCGTGGGGCTGTTATTCCCACATCTGTCTATAAAGGTATTCCGACCACCTTCACACTAAGACGTGGCATTGCAGTTCCACGCTTCATGTTTTTTTAACTGCACTTATGGCAACTGAGGTGCGCTTATATAAGATATGAAAAAGATAATAGCTGGTTTTATCTTTATGTTGATTGCCATATGTGCACATGCACAAAAAGATGTAACGCAATTTCTTGGTATTCCCGTTGATGGCAGCAAGTATGCCATGATCCAGAAATTAAAGGCCAAGGGCTTTAAAACTAATCCTTCCAACAAAGATGTGCTGAATGGGAGGTTTAACGGAATGGATGTGAACGTCTTTGTTGGAACGAACGGTGATAAAGTCTGTCGTATAATGGTTTGCGATGCCAATCCGGTCGATGAACGCTCCATACAGATTCGTTTCAACAACCTTTGCCGCCAATTCGAGAATAATTCTAAATATATATCTTTAGGCAATGAACTGATACCAGATGACGAGGATATATCATACGAAATGCTCATAAATAAAAAGCGTTATGAAGCAATATTCTATCAACAGCCAGCGGAGTTGTCAGATACAACATTGTTGCGGGAAAGGCTGATGCCCAGAGTATTAGAAAAATATACTGCTGAAGAGCTTGCAAATAAGACGGAAGATATTCAACAGGATCTGATTAAAATGGGAGTGGAATACATGATGGAATTGTACTCCAAAAAGCCGGTGTGGTTTATGATTTCCAATAACTATGGCAAGTATTACATAACGATGTTTTATGATAATGAATATAACCGAGCAAATGGAGAGGATTTATAAAATCATTTACAAGTGTATGTTTCTTTTATTGGTAGGATGTATGTTTGGAGGATGTGCGTCAATGCGTCCTCCCGTTGTCCATACTTTTGATGATTCTATCAATAATTACAGATATTTTTACGTATCACCGACAGGAGATTATACTTCAAGTTCGGGTGTGTACGGTAATCAATATGGAGTTTATGGAGGTATTACCAATTCCATAAATCCGGCAACTATAATATCTGGAATTCTTTTTAAGAATGGGTTCATACAAGTCAATGAGATAACCCCGGAGAATGCAAAGGAAACAATGATTGTGAACTTTGGAGAATCTGGCAGGAGAAATGTTAATCTGGGATATTCAACTGAAGTCACGATTCAGTTCATATCGGCAGATACACAACGCCCGATTTGTACGTGCACAGCAGAAGGGCAGGGATCAACGGAGGCTGACGATGTTCGGAAAGCAATCCAAAGAGCTCTTGATCCATTGTTTAATTCTAAAAAATAGGAGGTCAGACTGCAAAACTCGGTTGAAGTGTTAAAAACTATCCGAGTGTGAAAATGTTTTGAGCCGCGGATTTCGGATGTCGGCACATTCCGGGCCATCCGGGGCGGTAAATCGGTGTCCTCCACCGGACACCACGTTTGTTTGAATATCTTTTTCCCCCCCGACACCTGCGCGCTTTGCGCTGCGGTGTCGGGGGCTACTATTAAAACGGTGTCCTGCCGGACACCTGCTAACCACAGCCCCTCCGGAGTCCGTCTTGCTGGCCCCTGCCACCCACGGCTCCTCCGGAGTCCGCCCTGCCGTCCCCTGCCATCCCCTGCCATCCCCTGCCATCACCGGCCAGACTGGAACCTGTCTTGTCTGACTCGCCACTGCCTGCGGATCAGTCCGGGGCACGCAGCGCGTACTGAAACCGGATGGAGATGTCCGTCAGGACATCGGTTTACTCATAGCCCGTGACACCACAGCGCAAAGCGCGCAGGTGTCACGGGTTTGCCATTCCCTCAGCATATGGTGTCCGGTCGAGGACACCGATTTACTGCCCCGGATGGTGTGTCAAAAAAAGATAAAAAGACGAGGTTGCGTCGTTTAGACCTGTTTCACATAAATGTATCCATTTTGTGATGACATAATAATTTGGCTTTGTCGCAAATTTATGATATTTTGCGACAAAGCCATTGTGAAAGTCAAAAGTAATCGATTGGATATCGATTGATTATGATTGTGCTAAAATGCGAAAGGGATGCATTCCGATTTCGGCTCAGCGTTGTCTCCGAGGGTCAGACAGCGACTTTAAATGTCTTGTCCAATATGCGGACAATGTATATGCCGCCTGCGCCTAAGTCGATTTTGCGCTCCGTTCCTCGGTATATGCATATGCCATAGGAACTGTATATCTCTACAGTCTCATTATCGTCAGCTCCTTCGATATATATTGCCGAATCTTTACCATAGACTTTTATGTTGCTTGGAGTGAGCACGGGGGCGATGCCGGATATTCCGAGCTCGAATGTAGCGGTGATGTTAATGTTTTCTGCCACGGCGGCAATTGAAGCCTTGAACTCTTCAGGCTTAAAGTCGGCGCGGCTACCGTTTACGGTTACTTCCGCAATTCGGAAATTGTCGGCCGGCCGGATTATGATTTCAGCGGCTTCGCCCTCTTCAAATTCGCTTCTGTCTGTCTTCTGTCCGTTGATGGTGGCATTGCCGCGGGAGTTGTCATATTCGACTGATATGGTGAAGCGTTCGCTGGTAGTGGTATTGCTGAAATTTTTCCACACATTGGCTTCGGTATATGCTTTTCTTGATCCGGCCGGTACGAAGAGAGACGCTGTCTTGTATATTTTTGAATCGAAGATATTGTCATTGGTGCATACGGGCGGAGTCACGGCGTGTGAAATGATTTCGGAAAGGGTCTCGCATTTCTCGAATGCCGAAAAGCCGATTTTGGTGATTGTAGCAGGCAATTCGACTGTTTTAAGTGTTCCTCGGACAACTGATATAAGTGTCGCTGTCCTCGAAGCGCACGTAGCGGAGCGATTTGTAATTGTTAAAGGCTGTGTGGCGAATTGCATTGACCGGGTATGTCTTGCCTTCATAGTCGACAGTAGCAGGAATTAAAAGTGAAGTGATGTCACGCGATGTTGCGCCGGTTACCATAGCCTCACCGTTTTTCAAAGTGTAATTGATCCCATCTACAGTGAAGGCCATAGCCTGACCGGCTGTTGACAGCAGCACGGCTGCGGATAGAATCAGTCTGGTAAAAATCTTTTTCATTGGTCGATTCGTTCGAGTTTTGCTGTTATATTGTGTATTGTCGTGTATACTGTGTTCATGGAGCCTTTATTGTCTTGACCGTCGCACGGAGTTTGTGTCTTTCCATCGGAACTGAGCCAGAATTCGGCTCGTTTGGATGTCCAGGAGTAATAATATTTACTATATGCCTGATTTTCGTATGCTTGGCGAAACACATAGTAATAATGATACTGATACCCGATGGATGTATTGATCATGGTGTTGCTGTCGTCTGAGTGGTTATGGGCTTCGTTTATACATAGTGAATACGGATTGTCAGACACATATGCACTTATGCGCAGGCTGGCACGCTCTTCCTTGAATGTAATGGTCGATTCTCCGTCTGTCCGCTCTACATTGTCAATCCATGAATAATACCAGTCGTTGCCCTGTCTTTCCATGCCTTCGATGTTTGTGATCTCAATATCGCCTTCAGCGCCTACGTCGGCTTTGATGATAAATTCTTTTTTGTCGGGCAAGAGTCGTTCATCGGCGGAATTAAGTATTGACAGGCGGTATGTCCGGCTTTCGATTATATCATCTGTTTTAAACAGGTACTCGTTGCCAATGAAGGTTTTGCCGAAAATGCTATAGAAGGGTGCGGCGTAGTATGTCTTTTTGGGCTTGAGACGAGAGAGATATTGTTTTTTATGGATTTTACTTTCATTTTCTTCGGTCGATGTGGGCTTATATCGGCCGACTACTTCGCTGTTTTCGTCAAGGAGGACAAGACCTTCTTCCGCCTGTATGTTTTCGAGGAAAAAGTGCTTTTCGCGGTCATACTCCACGACTTTTCCGGTCTCCGTGGCGCCTTCTCCGACTTTGAAGCCGGAAATGCCGGGGAAGAGATGGATACTATTGTCGTAAAGATCTATTTTGGGGAATGAATATGTGTATTTCCCTAAGTCGCAGCCAAATAGTTTTGCAGCAACGTATATTTCGCTTTCTATCCCTATGTTGTTGCTGACCATCGGATTGATGCGATATAAATCATCTGACGAGAGCGAGGCGCTTGCCGAAAGCGTATATTTCGGAATCAGATTTATCCCTACACCGGTGGTTGCACTGTAGAGCCCCACAATCACTCCGGCTCTGAGTCCGGTGGATATTGAGCCGTCCAGGTCGATTTTTTGAATTCCCCAAGGACTTTCATCGCCGTTGTTTCCATCACCGTTACGGCGCGAGGATCTCCATTGGCCTGACGAATTACTGATTGTGAAGGCTGAACTGAACTCATGAGTCAAGGTCGATTCGAATGTGATAGACCCGGCGGCGGCTGCCTCGAAATATAGATAGAAGGTTACAGGAAAGACAACAGGTACACCTGCCACGAGAGCTTTGAGATTTGTTCTGAGTTGGCCTATGCGGATATCCTTATTAACCTCCGCCTTGCACTCGACTATAGATGAAACATTTAAGCCGAGCGTAGGCTCGATGTCAAAAGTCATTATGGTGCGTCTGCCACGCTCCTTTTGGATTGTCGCACCTATGTATCTGAATCCGTAATATACCTGGCCAAGGAACCTAAGATGGTTCCAGGCTGTGCCGTTGGAGACCGAAAGATCCAAATGCTGCCGTGTGATGAGGTTGCATATGCCGGCTCTGCTTCTGCTACTGCTACCCTGATCGTCTGGATCATACTCTTCAAATTCGATCCGATTGCCATCTTGGTCGAAGACCTCTATTTCCGATATTTCGAGAGTGCCGTCGGCGGTTGAAAGGTTGAACTCTTCGGCAAACTGCGACAAGTCGGGCCACGAGCATGTGAGCATGATCGTAGGCGACAGTCTTACAGATCGCACTGTGGCGCCGAATCCGTCAGGGAACATCTCGCATTCGGGTATGACGATGATTGAAGCCTCCTTCGGGATTCTGCCGGCAGGTGTGCTCTGTTTGAGGCTGACATATATGGTGGTTGAATCCGGGCTATAGTCAATTGATTCGATATAGGACGCGAAGTCTTCGCCGAGATTGTGCACCGGGAGCACGTCTGCGCTATCAATGTCTGTTTCAGTGATATCTCCGGGCTTATCTGGTTCAGACGGCTCTTCAGTCGTGTTTTTGTCGCATCCAGCGAGTGCTGTTGTCAGTACAAGGAGAATTAGATACAGAAAATGTCGAGGGAGGGAGCTTGAAATTTTCATATGATCAGATGGCAAGTCATGCTCATTCCCTGCAGACCTGAGACTATGTTTTTGGGGTCAAGCC
>Ga0137306_103227_pt1 | contig 12389 bp, 13 predicted proteins | sample Inofroosms_March_FD_97187 | JGI IMG/M metagenome (GOLD analysis project Ga0137306, IMG submission 97187) | Mouse cecal microbial communities from Vienna, Austria - N-Acetylneuraminic and N-Acetylglucosamine D2O microcosms_March | ecosystem: Host-associated > Mammals > Digestive system > Large... | reverse complement strand
TGATTCTATTATTAAAAAATTCAACCGATGTATCGTGGTCAAGGAATTTGTTTAAGTTCAGATATTGCTCAATCTCATCCGTGAGGATGATTGCAACCCGTTTCAGGCGCTCATCAGGGAAACCATTTGCAAAATGAACGCTTTTCATCATGCGTTTTAATTTTGTCTGCGGATAGGTCTCCTGAAGCTTCTGCCTGATCAATAGGACAATTTCCTCATAGGTCTTGTCTTTTAATTGGTCCAGGTTATCTATTTTTATAATATTTTTATCGTGCAGGTGTCTGGCAAGCGCAAATGCGCTCTCTTTAAGATCCATGATAACAGCTCCTCTCTAAATCAAGGTATCGTAAACGATATGTTCTTTGTGATAATGAAAATAAATCTTGTACAACCTTTCCATGACGGATAAAAAATGCCGGCCGTTTTGCCATGATATCCCTCCTTGATGTATAGATGTGTTCAGCGGTGTTTATCACCCGCACTGATAAAATTAATTGATTTTGAACATGGTTTGACGGAAACATTATAACATAGAATTACAGATATTCCTATATGCTCTGGAGAAAACGATAAGAAGCTGTATCTCTTGCTGGATGCGTATTCCCGGGATAGCGTGCGCGGGCATGAAGATTTGCCGGAAGGATTTGTGCTGTATTACACAAACCAAAAAGGAAATCACCAGTGTGCAGTGAAAGATGATATGCAGAAAATCTATCCGTTGTTTGAAGCATGTGACGCTGTAGTATTAGCATCTCCATTGTATTTCTAGAGTATCTCAGGAAAGCTGAAATCCTTTATTGACAGATTGTGTGCGGTCAGTAAAGAAGATAAATATCCGAAAAGGAGTGTGGCATTATTGATGACTGCCGGAGATGATGAAGAATCAACATTCCAACACGCAGTACAATTTTAATAAGGAGAGAAGCCCTCAGGAGATTTGAAATGGATATTCCGCAGTCATATAAGGAGGTACAGCCGTTAGTCATTAGGGCAAATCTAGGAGATACGGTGAAGATCCGGTTCCGGAATTCTCTGAACCGCAGGCTGTCGATTCATGTGCAGGGACTTTCTCATATTTTAATTACTTTCCGAGAGTACTCATTGACACGAAATGAGAAAATATATGGTAAGGCCATTAAAAGCGTGTTATACTATATTAGTGCTCAATCTGGGACGGGGCATTTTTAAAAATGCCCCGTCCCAGATTAAAAAGAAAGAGGGGTAAGAAGTTGTATGATGAATAAGAAGATAATTATGATATTGATAGGAATAGCATTAACATCTGGGATATGCATTACTGGCTGCAGCAGTGGAAAGGGTGATTCACAACCAACAGACCAGCAGCGGACACAGGAGGAGCAGACAGATTCTGCGTCAGAAGGACAGGAGCAAAGGAGTATTTTAACATCTTTTGAGGCGGAAGCTTTGGACGGAAGCGCCTACACTCAGGATGATCTCGCGCAAAAGGATGTGACTGTCATGAATTTCTGGTCTACTATGTGTGGTCCCTGCATTGAGGAGATGCCGGATATTGCCACATTTGCAAAGACACTGCCGGAGAATGTGGAGATGCTTACTGTCTGTCTGGATGGCAGTGATAATATGGAGATGGTAAACCAGATTCTTGAGGAAGCCGGGTATGAAGGCAGGACTCTGGTTTCAGGCACAGGAGATTTTCTGTCAGTTTGTGAGGCCATCCAGTATACACCGACAACGGTTGTAGTAGATCAGAATGGAGATATGATTGGAGATGTGCTGATCGGCGGACAGGAAGATCTGGAAAAGGTCTATACGGAAATGGTTAACAATGCCCTGGAGTCAATGGGAAAGGCGGGAATCGGGGATGGAACGAATTAAGTCGGGTAAGATGATCAATGTCGTGCGGTCTGTGGTATTGGTGATGTCTGTCCTGCTGATCGGGACAGGTGTCATGAATCAGGAGCATACAGAGGTGTTACAGAAAGCGGTGAAAATATGCCTGGAGTGCATTGGAATCGGATAAAACAGAAGAGAAAAATTTCTTTCCAGCGAAAGATTCAGTTCATTTCTGCTGCAGTCTTCAACGGCTATGGGGCAGGATTTGTGAAAGGAAAGATTTATACGGGCGGGAGTAAGGCAGTGTGCGTCCCTGTTCTAAACTGCTACTCCTGTCCGGGTGCACTGGGGGCCTGCCCTGTGGGATCCCTGCAGACAGCCCTGGGGGCAAGACATCATTTCCCATTTTATGTTCTGGGGACCATGATGCTTTTTGGAATTCTGTTAGGGAGGCTGATCTGCGGACTATTGTGCCCCTTTGGGCTGGTGCAGGATCTGATGCATAAAATTCCCGTACCGAAATGGAGTGTACCTAAGAAAATAGACCGGCCAATGAGGTACTTAAAATATGTGGTTTTATTGAGTACAGTCATTCTGCTTCCGGCATTAGTGGTAACGAAAAGCGGGATTACACCGCCCTATTTCTGCAAATATATTTGTCCGGCAGGAACGCTTGGCGGCGGAATCCCGCAGATGATTGCAAATCCGGCTCTCAGGAATCTTGCAGGCATGCTGTTTAGCTGGAAGGTACTGGTACTTCTGCTGATTCTGCTGCTGTCCATGTTCATTCACCGCCCATTCTGCCGGTATCTGTGCCCGCTCGGCGCATTTTATGCTCTTTTTAACCGGTTTGCTTTTTATCAGATGAGTCTGAACGAAAGGAAATGTACAGGCTGTAAGAAATGCGAGCGTTCCTGTCCAATGGCGGTAGAGATCACCAGAGAGATCAACAGTTCCGAGTGTATTCGCTGCGGAAAATGCAAAGCGGTCTGTCCGGAAGGAGCAATTTCTTTAGGATTTTTATTAAAAAATTCGAAACCTTATGGAGATTACAGGGCTTATGGCACAAGGAGCAGAAGGAGGTAGGGATATGGATCTGACAAAATTTATATGGACGAGAGAACCGGAGAGATATGAGATAAAACAGGATACAATTGAGATTGTTACAAAGCCCCATACAGATTTATGGCAGAGGACATATTATCATTTTCAAAATGATAATGCGCCGGTTTTTCAGATGGAAACAGAGGAGAAGTATTTTAGCTTTACAGTTAAGACAGAATTTGGAGAAAGTCATCATAGATTTGACCAGTGCGGTATTGTGATGTATCTGGATAGCGAGAACTGGCTGAAGGGTTCAATAGAGTATGAAAATGAAGAATATCAGCATTTGGGAAGTGTAGTTACGAACAACGGATACTCGGACTGGGCAACAACAAAGATTGCGGCGTCTGTAAAAGCAATGTGGTATCGCTTCAGCCGGCGGGAGGATGATTATTGTATTGAATGTTCGGCAGACGGAATCACATTCAGTCAGATGCGGATCTGCCATATGCAGCGCGGGGATGGAAGAATACGGTTTGGCATTTATGCATGTTCTCCAGAGGACTCTTCCTTCAAAGCTGTATTTTCTGAAATGCAGATTGGAGAATGTCAGTGGAAAGCGCATGACGGACAGCAGCCAGATTAGAAGGCGTTCTTCGGGATTGTTTTAAATACAGTATGGAAATAAACCATGAATTCCACAGACATCATTACTGGAGGAACCTGTATGAATCATATTTCAACAAAGAGACAAAGTATTATTATGGCGGCACGCTGTGCATTTCCCTATACGATTCCCATATTTGCAGGATTCTGGTTTCTTGGGATGACCTACGGGATTTATATGAATGTTTCGGGATTTAGCTTTGTTTATCCAATGATTATGAGTCTTATCATTTTCGGAGGCTCACTGGAATTTGTAGCGGTGAAGATGCTGATGTCTGCATATGCACCGATGCAGACGCTGATTATGACGCTGATGATTCAGGCAAGACATTTATTTTACGGAATTTCCATGCTAGACCGTTTTAAAGGGATGGGCTTAAAAAATTTTATCTTATTTACGGAATGTGTGATGAGAGCTTTTCTATTAACTATTCAGCAGAAATTCCAGAAAATGTGGATAAAGGCTAGTTTATGCTTTTTGTAACCCTGTTTAACCATATGTACTGGTTTACGGGAGCAACAATTCATTGCGGCAATAGATGATAGTGTATTAACCGCTCTTCCGAATTTCTTAAGAAATTTTATGAATATTTCTGTATTTTGTCACATCCAAGACACATTTTCACACTATACTAAATATATCAATTAAAGAAGACGGTAGTTGTACTTATTTCTTACATATCTGTATGATTACCGCCCTTCGCCTAACAATTAGCTGAAATTTATATAGATTGTTTTCATTCCTCTCCAATGGCCGGTGCGGTATGCATCGGCCTCTCTTTTACCCATTAAGAAAGCAGTTACTGTCGATAAGAAAGGACCGTTCATATTATGGATTATTATCGTACCAGGTTTACGGAAAAATTAAAGGAGGCTCTTGCCGCTGTTTTTCCTATTATAGGAATCGTGCTGGTTCTGTGTTTCACTATTGCTCCCATTCCACCAAGCATACTGCTTCTCTTTATCTTCGGGGCAGTGTTGCTCGTAGTTGGCATGATGTTCTTCACACTGGGGGCAGAGCTTGCCATGTCGCCCATGGGAGAGAGGGTGGGAACCCGGATGGCATCCACTGGAAAACTTCCGGTCGTTCTCCTTTTGTGCTTTATTCTTGGATTTATTATAACCATATCCGAGCCGGATCTACAGGTGCTGGCAGAGCAGGTGCCGTCTATTCCTAACATGGCGCTGATTCTCTCAGTGGCATGCGGGGTTGGGATATTTCTTGTGGCTGCTATGCTGCGTATGCTGTTTTCGAAGCCGCTGGCACCGCTTCTGATTTTGTTTTATGCGATCGTTTTTATACTGGCAGCATGTGTGCCGAGAAATTTTCTTGCAGTAGCCTTCGATTCAGGAGGAGTGACAACCGGACCCATGACCGTGCCGTTTATCATGGCTCTTGGTGTCGGCTTTGCCGCTGTACGAAGCGATAAACATGCGGAGGACGACAGCTTCGGTCTTATCTCCCTCTGCTCTATCGGGCCGATCCTGGCAGTCCTGCTTCTGGGGCTTCTTTATCACCCCCAGGAGACGGGCTATGTTCCAGAGAAACTGCCTGATATCGGGGATTCAGTGGAGATGTGGAGATATTTTGCACACAGCTTTCCTGAATACATAAAAGAAATTGCAGTATCCCTCCTTCCCATTGTTATCTTTTTTTCATTTTTTCAGATCGTGTCTCTGAAGCTTAAGAAAAAGACTCTGCTTAAGATTGCCATTGGTATCCTCTATACATACGTCGGGCTCGTCCTGTTCCTTACCGGGGTAAATGTAGGCTTCATGCCTGCAGGAAATTACCTTGGGCAGATTATCACGGGGCTTCCCTTCCGGTGGATTATTATTCCGATCGGTATGCTCATTGGCTTCTTTATCGTAAAGGCGGAGCCTGCCGTGTATGTACTGATGGAGCAGGTGGAGGAGATTACCTCCGGTTCCATCTCTGGAAAGTCCATGGGTCTGTCTCTTTCCCTGGGCGTGGCGGTTTCAGTAGGGCTTTCCATGATCCGGGTGCTTACGGGGATTTCCATCTTCTGGTTTGTGATACCGGGTTATGTCCTGGCTCTCGGACTGTCCTTTTTTGTGCCGAAAATTTTTACTGCCATTGCATTTGACTCCGGAGGGGTTGCGTCAGGTCCCATGACGGCAACATTTCTACTTCCCTTTGCTATGGGGGCCTGCCAGTGTATCGGAGGAAATATCGTGCAGGATGCGTTTGGTATCGTCGCCATGGTTGCCATGACGCCGCTTATCGCCATCCAGCTCCTTGGCGCTGTATACAGGCTGGAGGCTATGAAGAGTAAACGGATTGATACAACACCCGAATCTTATCTTGACACTTTGGATGAAGATGATATTATTGAATTATAAGCAGCCATCTGATGTATAAGCCGGGTGGATTGCAGATCCGCAGGAGAGGAATCTTATTATGAACGAACTATATTTTATGGGAGTTATAACGAACCGGGGAATGCGTGACAAATTTATTGCCTTTTTCAAACAGTGCCATATCCATGTGACCCTTTCCATTCTTGCGGTCGGAACCGCTAATAGCGCCATTCTTGACTATTTTGGGATGGAAGCCACGGAAAAGGTGATCTATATGGCCTTCGTGACACTTGATACATGGAAGGTTATCAGAAAAGAGCTGTATCATAAATTAAAAATAGATATTCCCGGCAGAGGTATTGCGTTTCTTATACCATTCAGCAGTGTATGCGGCAAGAAATCCCTGTATTACCTTACGACCGGCCAGGATATTTCCATAAAGGAGGAAAGTACATTGAAGAATACAGAGTTCGAGCTTCTGATCACAATTGCAAATGCCGGACATATTGATACGATTATGGATGCGGCAAGGAACGCCCATGCCCCAGGCGGTACGGTGATTCACGCAAAGGGAACAGGTATGGAGCATGCAAAGAGATTTTTCGGGATCTCACTGGCTGAAGAAAAGGAAATGATCTTTATTGTTGTGCGATCCTCACAGAAAAATGATATTATGCGGGCAATCATGGCGCAGGCGGGACCTTCCACCAGCGCCGGGGGAATCATCTTTTCCCTTCCGGTAACAAGCACTGCCGGCCTGAGATTACTGACAGAAGATGACTGATTAGGCAAGAATGAAGTAGGAGTTAAGGAGATTTAAGGCATGAAACCTGTAATTTCAATCGGAGCACAGGATTTTACGTATATAAGAAGCAACCACTACTTTTATATTGACAAGACAGGCTTTATAAAGGAATGGTGGGAGAATGGGGACATCGTTACGTTAATTACACGCCCAAGGCGTTTTGGAAAAACATTGAATCTGAGCATGCTGGAAGCCTTTTTTTCAAATCAGTATGAGGACAGCTGGAAACTGTACGAGGATCTGTCCATCTGGGAAGAGGAAAGATACCGGAAGCTTCAGGGCATCTATCCCGTTATTTTTCTGAGCTTTGCGGGGATTAAGGGGGACACTTATGAGACGGCAAGAGAAGGCATGATTCAGATCATCATAGATCTTTATGCAAAATACAGATACCTGCTTCAGGGAGATGCCCTGAACAAACAGGAAAAGGAATATTTTGATTATATCAGGCCTGATATGTCGGATGCTGTAGCGGCAATGTCGCTGCACAGGCTGGCTCTTTGTATGAACCGCTATTATGGAAAAAAAGTGCTTATATTGCTGGACGAGTATGATACGCCTCTGCAGGAGGCCTATGTTTATGGATACTGGACAAAGTTGTCCGCATTTGTCAGAAATATCTTTAACTGTACATTTAAGACAAATCCATATATGGAGCGGGGGCTTATGACGGGGATTACGAGAATCAGCAAGGAATCCATTTTTTCAGACATAAGCAATCTTGAAGTGGTAACCACGACTTCTGAAAAATATGAGACGGCATTTGGTTTTACCGAAGAGGAGGCTGCCGGGGCGCTGCAGGCATTTGGCATGGCGGACAAGCTGGAAAAGGTAAGGCTGTGGTATGATGGCTTCCGGTTCGGAAATAAAAAGAATATCTACAATCCCTGGTCGATCACAAAATACCTTGATGGGAAAAAATTTAGCCCCTATTGGATGAATACCAGCTCTAATAAGCTGGCCGGAAGGCTTATACAGGAAGGGAGCGCGGACATCAAGATTGCCATGGAGGATCTTCTGGCAGATAGAAGTATTACTGTTGTATTAGATGAAGAAATTGTTTTTGACCAGCTGGACGAAGATGACGATGCGATCTGGAGCCTTCTCCTGGCATCAGGATATCTGAAGGTGGATGAGGTCAGACAGGAATGCGAGGAGGATGAGATCCGATATCTTCTTTCTCTTACGAATCTCGAAGTGAAAAAGGAATTCCGGAGGATGATCAGGAGATGGTTTAAAAATACTTCCACACGCTATAATGACTTTGTGAAAGCGCTGCTTGCTGATGAAGTGGATTACATGAATCAATATATGAATCAGGTTGCGCTTAAGACCTTTAGCAGTTTTGACGCCGGACGGAAGCCTTCTGAAGAGACAGAACCGGAGAGGTTTTACCATGGCTTTGTCCTTGGGCTGATGACTGACCTTGCAGATCAGTACCGGATCACCTCCAACAGGGAGAGCGGTCTGGGGAGATATGACGTGATTATGGAGCCTTTGGATAGTCGGCACAATGCTGTCGTAATGGAATTTAAAGTGTTTCACCCGGCCAAAGAAAAGGAGCTGGCTGAAACGGTAAAAAATGCACTTCAGCAGATAAGGGATAAAGAATATGATACAGAGCTGACAGCAAGAGGGATACCAGGAGAGAGGATCCGGCATTATGGGTTTGCATTTAAGGGGAAACAGGTTTTAATCGGATAAAAATAAACAGAGGAGCGGCTATGGCTGTACAGAACAATAAAAAAAGAATCCTGTGTCTCATGGAGATTCTGCTGCATCAGACAGATGAAGATCATATTTTGAATGCCAGTGATCTGGCAGAGATTTTAAAAAATAAATATGGAATTGAGGCGGACCGCAGGACGATTTACACCGAAGTAGCCGTATTGCAGGATTTTGGACTGGATGTCGTGCAGGTCAGAGGGAAGACGAAAGGATACTATATAGGCAGCAGGGATTTTGAATTTGCCGAGGTGAAGCTTCTTGTGGATACCGTGCAGTCATCAAAGTTCATTACAGAAAAAAAGTCCAGGGAGCTGATCGGGAAGCTGGAGCAGCTATGCAGTGAAAGTCAGGCAAAACAATTAAATCCCCAGGTAGTTGTGACAAACAGACCAAAAACAGAGAATGAAACCATTTACTATAATGTTGACAGGATTCATACAGCGATTTCGGGCAACAGGCAGATTTCCTTCCAGTATACGGAATGGACTGCGCCGAAGAAGCAGAGGCTGAGAAAAGACGGAGCCCTGTATGTGATCAGTCCGCTCTGGATGCTTCCGGATGATGACTGCTATTATATGATTGGCTACGATGACAGTGCAGAACAGATTAAGCACTACCGGGTAGATAAGATGAGGCATATCGAAATCACCGCAAGCCCCCGGAAGGGTGAAGAGTATTTAAAAAGCTTTAATCTCGCCGAGTTTGCAAAAAAGACATTTAATATGTATGCAGGGAAGGATGGGGAGATTACATTTTATTGTAAGAATGAGGCGGCAGGGATTATGATGGACCGCTTCGGAAATGATATCTGGACTTTTCCGGATAAAGAAGGATACTTCAAAGCAAAAGTTACAGTGACAGTCAGCGACCAGTTTTTTGGATGGATGGCAGGTCTTGGAAAGCTGATTCAGATCGCAGCGCCAGTAGCGGTAAGAAATCAATATAAAGAGTATCTGAGGGAGATTCTGGAGAAATATAATGATGTGGAATAATTCTCATCAGGCACTATAAAGGTGGTTTCTAAAGGTGAATTGAGTTCATAAAACTGATAAAAATCAAAAAATAATGATATAACTCCACGATACAAAAAACTATACTATACAAAAGTATACGAAGCATATTCGAAAAGAATTCGAAGAGAATTGACGTGATAGGAACAGGAGGGGTTATTTTATGAATCAGATCTTGAATCCGGACAATCCGGTCATCCGGTTTCTCGGCAGGCTTTTTGACCTGGTTGTCCTGAACATTATTTTTCTGCTGTTGTGTATTCCGGTCATTACCATAGGCGCTTCGATCGCATCCCTGTATTACGTACTCCTGAAAATAGTCCGGGGTGAGGATCCCTATATCCTGCGAAGCTTTTTTAAAGCCTTCCGGCAGAATTTCTTTCAGAGTACTGTTATATGGATTATCCTGCTTATGGCTGCCGTCTTTTTGGGAATGGATCTGTATGTTGTCAGTTCACAGAATACTGCATTATGCGAGGCCATTCGGATTATTTTGTGGATCATGTGTGGATTTTTTCTTGGTATTTTTATTTATATTTTCCCCATTATCTCTCATTTCGTATGCAGTACGAAACAGGCCTTGAAAAATGCTGCTCTTATGACGTTCGTGCATCTTCCTTATACGCTTATTATGATTGCTGTATGTGTGGCTGTTCTGTATCTTGTAATGGCTTCCTTTAAGGTATTTGCCTGGGCGGTTACGATTGGAGGAGTGTGCGGTTTTTCTGTGACTGCCTTTCTTTTTTGTATTTTATTTGACCGGATTTTCCGGAAGTATGAAGAGGGGGATAAAAAGCAAAGATGAAATTTGGATATTTTGATGACGAAAAAAAAGGAATACATTATTACAACGCCGGCGACGCCGCTTCCCTGGATTAATTATCTGGGAAATGAAGATTTCTTTTCCTTGATTTCCAATACCTGCGGCGGCTACAGCTTCTATAAAGATGCGAAGCTTCTTAGGCTCACACGCTACCGCTATAACAACGTGCCTGCTGACACGAACGGGAGGTATTATTTTATCAATCATAACGGAACCGTATGGACTCCCGGGTGGCAGCCAGTCAAGACGTCCCTGGATACCTATGAGTGTCATCATGGACTCGGGTACAGCAGATTCATTTCTTCCAAAAATGGAATCCATGCGGACCTGACTGCTTTCGTCCCTTTGGGAGAAATCTGCGAAGTCAATCACCTGGTTCTTCGCAATGATACAAAAGAGACCCAGACCTTATCCTTAAGCTCTTACGTTGAATTCTGTTTTTGGAATGCAGTGGATGATTCCGCGAATTTTCAGCGGAACCTGAGTCTCGGAGAAGTGGAGGTAAGCATATTATACTGTTAATGCCGATATCTGCGGATTTGACACGGACAGAGATGTATTTCTGGGCGATTATGGAAGTATTGAAAATCCAAAGCGTGTGCAGGAAGCCGCTCTTTGCCAGGAGACATCTTCCGGCACAGAATCCGTTCCCAGTAAGGAGACGTTCTCCGGCACAGAATCCGGTGCCGCAGGCAGCCCTTCTTCCGTAGCAGGCGGCGGCGCTGTAATTGGTTTCCACCGCCTGAAAATCACACTCGCCCCCGGCGAGACAAAGAGCCTGATCTTCCTGCTTGGCTATGCGGAGAATCCATCGGATGAAAAATGGGAAGCGCCGGATGTCATCAACAAAACACCTGCTTTATTTGCTATTTCCAGGCTTAACACGGATGCAAAGATTCAGGTGGATTTTAAGCCTTCTTACAGCCGCTACTATGTAAACTTAGGCGAGATTTCCTCCTATCCGCCTGGGTATAAGGAAAATGCCGGGATATTCTGCCATAATAACCCATGGGTATCCATCGCGGAGACACGGATTGGACGCGGAAACAGGGCTTTCGAGATTTACAAGAAGACCTGTCCGGCATATATTGAGGATATCAGCGAGATACACCGCACAGAACCGTATGTTTATTCTCAGATGATTGCCGGCAGGGACGCACCAAAGCACGGAGAGGCAAAAAATAGCTGGCTGACCGGAACCGCTGCATGGACCTTCGTGAATGTCTCCCAATATATCCTGGGCATCCGGCCGGATGGGAAGAAAAGGGAATATCATGTAAGTGTTACGATGGGTTAAAAGGTTAAAATACCATATAGCGCTGTGCCAGAACGAAACCTCTCTTTTTCGTGCAGGAATTAAGAGGAAAAAACGGGGGAGATCCGATATACTAAAACATGTCAGGAGGATTTATATTATGGAATGGATAGAAAGATTAAATGAAGCAATCGGCTACATTGAAGAGCATCTGACAGATGAAATTGATTATAAGCAGCTGGGGCGTATTGCCTGTTGCTCATCCTATCACTTTCAGAGGATGTTTGCTTACATGGCGGGTGTTCCGCTGTCCGAATATATCCGCAGAAGGAGGATGTCCCTTGCCGCTGTAGATTTGCAGGCGAAGGATATGAAAATCATTGATGTTGCGGGCAAATACGGTTACAGTTCGCCTACCGCATTTAACAGAGCCTTTCAGTCTGTCCATGGGATTGCCCCGTCTGCTGTGAAAAGTGAGGGTATACCTGTAAAATCCTTCCCGCCTGTTACCTTTAAAATTACAGTCAAAGGAGTGGAAGAAATGAATTACCGGATTGAAACAAAGGAAGCGTTCCGTATCGTAGGCGTATCGGTGCCGTTATATAAGGAGATTGAGAAGAACTTTACAATCATTCCCCCAAAATGGCAGGAAATAACCGAGAATGGGACCTTACAGAAGCTGATTGGCATGATGGACACGCCGCCTATGGGAGTACTTGGAGTCAGTACCTGTAATGATGCCGAGGAGTGGAAATATTATATTGCGGTATCTACTTCACAGATGCAGGAAGGCCTGGAAGAATATATGGTACCTGCCGCCACCTGGGCAATCTTTTCCGGGCAGGGTACCAATCAGTCGATCCAGGAACTGGAGCAGCGTATTGTGACAGAATGGCTCCCGACATCAGGTTATGAGTATGG
>Ga0137306_103226_pt1 | contig 12389 bp, 8 predicted proteins | sample Inofroosms_March_FD_97187 | JGI IMG/M metagenome (GOLD analysis project Ga0137306, IMG submission 97187) | Mouse cecal microbial communities from Vienna, Austria - N-Acetylneuraminic and N-Acetylglucosamine D2O microcosms_March | ecosystem: Host-associated > Mammals > Digestive system > Large... | reverse complement strand
ACAGCAGAAGCACTACCGCTGATCCCAAAAATCCCTCCTCCTCGCCGATTGTGCAGAATATGAAGTCGGTATGCTGCTCGGGCACATATTTCAGTTTAGTCTGTGTGCCGTTGAGAAATCCCTTGCCGAAGGTGCCTCCCGAGCCGATGGCTATTTTCGACTGGTTTACGTTGTAGCCGGCTCCGCGCAGGTCTTCCTCGATGCCGAGCGACACCTTGATGCGTTGCTGCTGGTGGGGCTGAAGCACGTCGTTGAACACCTTGTTGACCGAAAACAGAAAACATATGGAAAGTACTGCCGCACCGGCGGTGACGAAAATCTCGCGCTGAGGTATGCGCAGAGCCTGAAACAGAATGTAGCCTATGGCTGCGCCGATTACTGTCAGAAAGAATACCAGACCGGGAATCACCACACCGCAGACAGCGAGCAGCCATGCCAGAATGCCGGTAGCGGTAAACCATACAAGCACGTTGCGCGCCACTGTCTGCAATTTGCAGTATATGGCGAGCATGGCCACAAGGCCGGCCTCAATCATGACAAATACAGCTACCTCTCCCGAAGGGATACCGAGCACAAGTGTCTCTGTATACTTTATCGTCGTCACGAAAAACACTACGGTGGCGAGTGCGGCTGTAAGCACAAGCCCGCTCATACCCTCGCGGTAGAGCACAAAAAACAGAGCCAGATAGGCGAGTGCCGAGCCGGTCTCTTTCTGTGCGAGGATGAGGAATATCGGGAGGAAGATAATCAGCAGGGCTTTCAGGTAGTTGGAGGCGCTTGCGTTGAGACTGAAATTATAGGATGAGAATAGCTTGGCGAGAGCAAGCGCTGTGGCAAATTTGCCGAACTCGGCCGGTTGCAGACTCATTGGCCCCAGCACGAGCCACGACCTTGACCCCTTGATGTCGGGCGCAATGAATATAGTGACAATCAAAAGTAATATCACCACACCGTAGATTGGGTAGGCGTATGCCTCGTATACTCTGAAGTCGATAAGCATTATCATGGCCCCGGCCAGGAAGGCCAGGCCGACCCATCGCAGCTGCTTGCCGGAGAACTCGTCGAACGAGAACATGGATGCATTGTCGAAGTCGTAGCTCGCGGCATAGATGCTTACCACGCCGCACAGCACGAGCAGCACGTATATTATCACTGTCGGCCAGTCGAGGCCGCGCAGCAGCGATGATGCGTTAGTGTTTCTTGACTCCACTGCTTATGATTGTGTTTGATTCAAACATGCGTTGTTCAATATATTTGCGCTCGGGGGCGATGGAGTCGTTGAGATATTTCTCCATCATCAACGAGCCGATAGGCACACCATATGTGGCGCCGAACCCGGCATTCTCTACGTAAACACAGATTGCAATCTTCGGGTCGTCGTAGGGGGCAAAGCCTATGAATGCCGAATGGTCCTTGCCGTGGGGGTTCTGAGCCGTACCGGTCTTGCCGGCCACGGCCACATCCTTGAGGTTGGCAAGGCGGCAGGTGCCTCCGAGCACGGCCATGCGCATACCTTCGGCTACATCAACGAAATGCTGTCGGTCGATGGTGGGGACGCGCTTCTCGGTTATCTCTTTCGGGAGTATGGTGTCCTGTATCTCTTTTACGATATGTGGGGTGACAAACCATCCGCGGTTGGCTATCGTGGCACAGAGGTTGGCTATCTGGAGCGGGGTGGCAAGTATCTCACCCTGGCCGATTGCAATGGATATTATTGTGTTGGCGCTCCATCGCCCCTCTCCGTAGATTTTGTTGTAGAACTGTGCGTTGGGTATGAATCCGCGTCCTTCGCCCGGTAGGTCGACTCCAAGGCGGTAGCCATAGCCGAGCGATACGAGATGGCGTTTCCACACCTCGAACGCCTCGGCGGTCGAGCCATATTTCGAGCGGTTGTTGTCAAGCATGCTTTTCAGGCCCCAGCAGAAAAATGCGTTGCATGAGGTCTGTAGCGCGGGTTTCAGTGTAATCGGCGATGCGTGTCCGTGGCATCCTACCTTAAGGCCTCCGCTGATAAATCCGTGGTAACATGGATAGGCCGTACTGAGCGTGATTATGTTCTCTTGACGCAGGATGAGGCCTTGCGAGGGCTTGAATGTGGAGCCGGGAGGATATGCACCCTTCAGAGCGCGGTCGAAAAGCGGCTTATAGAGGTCGGCAACCAGTTCGTTGTAGTGCTTGCCTCGGTCGCGTCCCACGAGCAGACGAGGGTCGTATGTCGGACTGCTGACCATTGCGAGAATCTCTCCGGTGGCCGGCTCAATGGCCACGATGGCACCGATTTTGTTGGCCATCAGCTTCTCTCCGTACTCCTGGAGGTCGATGTCGATTGAAAGTTTCAGGTCGCGGCCCGACACGGGAGCTATGTCATGTATGCCGTTCTCGTATTTACCCTTTATGCGGCCATATGCGTCGCGGATAAGAATCTCGACACCTTTTTGTCCGCGCAGGTACTCTTCGTAGCTTTTCTCTACGCCAAGGTCGCCGCAATAATCGCCGGGTGCGTAATATTCGTCGTTGTCGATTTCTTTCTGTGACACCTCGCGTATGTTGCCGAGGATATTGCCGCCGGCGGGGCGGTCGTATTGCCGCAGTATGCGCTGCTGTATGAAGAATCCGGGGAAGCGGTAGAGTTTCTCCTGCAGACGTCCGTAGTCCTGGGCGGATATGTGTGTGATGAAGCGCTGTGGTGTATAGGCCGAGTATCCGGGATTGAGGCGACGGTCCTTCATGTCGGCGAGCCTGCGGTCAAACTGCTCGCGGGTGATGCCCAACGTACGGCAGAAGTCGAGGGTGTCGAATGCCTGTACGTTTTTGGGAATCATCATTACGTCGTAGGCAGGCTGGTTGTACACAACCAGCTTGTCGTTGCGGTCGCGTATCATGCCGCGCGATGGGTATAGGGTCTTGCGCATGAATGCGTTGCTGTCGGCAACCTCCTTGTAGCGCGAATCCATTACCTGAAGGCCTAACAGACGTATGATGTATATGCACACAATCACGAGGATGAATCCCCCGATTACATATTTTCTTTTTTCAAGTTGATAGTCTTTTCTCATAGGTGGCGGAGAGTCAGCTGCCGCGCGATATCACACTGTCGAGACCAAGCAGCAGCAGAAAGGTGAGGAATGTACTGCATATGACACGCAGCATTATCCTGAGAGGGTCGAACAGGGAGAACGCTTCGATAAGGAATATGGCCGTGCAGTAGAAGAGCACCATTGTAAAGAGATATCGTCCGTATATCTCAGGGCCAAGCGAGCGTATTGACGGCTCCGGCATGGTGAGCTCGTCCTCTCGCGGGAAATAGAGATGCAGTATCGGACGCCGTGCCATTGCGAGCAGTGTGCACGCGAGCGAGTTCATACCCTGTGTGTCCGAAAATATGTCGACGACCAGGCCGAGGGTAAAACCGATTGTCAGTACCCAGTTTACGGCAAGCGTCATCGGCAGTCGGATTATCACATATATGAATACAAAGGGAACAGCCGCTCCGAAAAGGCATACATTGTTGAATACGATAGCCTGGGCGAGCGCGAGCACTATATATAGGATTGTAAACTGTATGGCTGTCTTTGTCATTTTGGCGGCAGGTGTACTCTCGTGGGTGGGTTATTCGGGATTAAAGAGTATTTTTTTCGACATACGAGAATATGCCGTGGCATATCATGGATTGGTACGGCTGTCATTTTCCTCTCCTGCGGTAAGAGAGTCAAGTTCTTGGCGCATGTCGTTGGCGATGACTCTTACGGTTGAAAGGGTGGAGAAGTCGGTCAGCAGCTTGATGCGTAGCGCGTAGAAGTTGTCGTCGTGCTCCTTTTCGTGGCTGATGATTGTGCCTACGGGTATACCTTCGGGGAATACGGCCGAGTATCCCGACGTGACTATGGTGTCGCCTTTGCGAAACCGTTCGTGTCGCGGCATCTCTTCAAGGACAGCCTCGCCCGGATTGCGTCCGTCCCACACGAGCGAGCCGAAATAATCGCGGCCTTTTACCTTGCAGCTCAGGCGCATCTTGGGGTTGAGCAGGGAGATGACACGGGCTGAATGGTCACCTACTACATTCACTATACCAACCACACCGTTCTGGTCTACAACTCCCATTTCTGGTCTTACCGAGTCGAGACGCCCTTTCTCGATGGTGATATAATTGTGGGTGCGCGATACGCTGTTGCTTATCACGTGAGCGATTATGAAGTCGAACGGCTGCATTACCGAGTCGTGGGCGAGCGAGTCGGCATACACTTTCTCGTTCATGGCCCGGAGTTGGTTGCGCAGTCCGATTACCTCGAGCTCAAGGTCGGCGGTGCGTCTCTGCAAGTCCTCGTTTATGTCGTGGAGATGGAAATACGATGTGACATTGGCCGCGACACCATATATAGCCGAGGTGACACGTCCTGCCGAGGTCATCCACACGTAGTGCTGATAAGGGTTTGTATCAAACAGCAGTATGCAAGATACCACTACGTAAAACGTGAATAGAAACCATCGGCTATATTTAAGCAAAAAGTCCCATAGGGTGCTCATCGATACCTGTCAGGGGGTGAAGCGGGGATGGATTAATAAATGTTTTTTCAGGATTATGCTCTCCATGAGCCGGCTGTGGCGGCTTGCGGAGTCATAATCCTGAAAATATTGACTGCTGATACCGGCGCCTTTTCAGGGCTTGCCGTAATGTGGCGTCAGCGTATCAGGAACTTGAATTTGTCGATATTCTTCAGCGCCACGCCTGTGCCGCGGGCAACAGCCAGCAGCGGATCCTCGGCGATGTGGAACTGGATTCCGATTTTGTCGTAAAGGCGCTTGTCGAGTCCGCGCAACAGGGCGCCGCCGCCGGCAAGCCAGATGCCGTTGCGCACGATGTCGGCATATAGCTCCGATGGTGTCTGCTCGAGAGCGCTGAGCACGGCGGCCTCGATTTTTGAAATCGACTTCTCGATACAGTGGGAAATCTCCTGATAGCTCACAGGCACCTCCATAGGGAGGGCTGTCATCTGGTTGGGGCCATGCACGATGTAGTCTTCCGGTGGATTTTCGAGCTCGGTAAGAGCTGAGCCTACATTAATCTTGATGAGTTCGGCTGTGCGTTCGCCTACACGGATGTTGTGGGCGCGGCGCATGTGCTCTTTGATGTCGTCGGTAAAGTCATCGCCGGCAATCTGTATGGATTTGTTGCTGACGATTCCGCCGAGCGATATCACGGCGATTTCAGATGTACCGCCGCCTATGTCCACAATCATGTTGCCTTCCGGGGCACGCACGTCAAGGCCGATACCAAGGGCCGCAGCCATTGGCTCGTATATCATATATACGTCGCGGCCGTCGGCATGCTCCGATGAGTCGCGCACAGCACGGATTTCGACTTCAGTGGAGCCTGACGGGATGCCGACAACCATGCGGAGCGACGGGCTGAACCAGTTGCTTTTGGTGCTTACCTTTTTTACGAGACCTCTGATCATCAGCTCGGCGGCGTTGAAGTCGGCGATAACGCCTTTGCGCAGAGGGCGTACGGTGCGTATGCCTTCAGGCTCCTTGCCCTGCATCTGCTGGGCCTCTGTGCCTACGGCAAGCAGCTTTCCTGTCTTGGTGTCGAGGGCCACAATCGACGGCTCGTCAATCACAATCTTGTCATTGTGAATGATGATGGTGTTGGCGGTGCCGAGGTCGATGGCTATTTCTTTTGTGAATGAGAATAGACCCATTTTTGATTTTCTTATTTTATATGCATGCTCCGTCCGTGGCAGGACGTGAGCATGCACAGAGATGTGTTGTTAGTGTTTGAAGTGGCGGAACCCGGTCACTGCCATAGCCATGTCGTGGGCATTGCAGAAGTCAACCGACTCCTGGTCGCGGATTGAGCCTCCGGGGTGTACCACTGCCTCTATGCCGGCTTCATGGGCGATTTTCACGCAGTCGGGGAAGGGGAAGAAAGCGTCGGAAGCCATCACGGCACCCTTCAGGTCGAAGCCGAAGCTCTGGGCTTTGGCAATGGCCTGGCGCAGGGCATCGACACGCGAGGTCTGTCCTACACCGGATGCGTAGAGCTGTCCGTTCTTAGCAAGAACAATTGCGTTGCTCTTAGAGTTCTTGACAATCTTGTTGGCGAAGAGGAGGTCGGTTATCTGTTCCCCGATGAGGGCGCGGTTGGTTACGCATTTGAGTTCGTCGGGGGTCTCTATCTTGAGGTCGCGTTCCTGACCGAGGGCTCCGTTGAGGCATGAGCGGAACGACATCTTTGTCGAAAGTGGCTCGTTCTGCACGAGAATGATGCGGTTCTTTTTCTGCTGGAGCACCTTGAGGGCATCGTCGGTGTATGCGGGTGCAATGACTACCTCGAAGAAAATTTTGTTGATTTCTTCGGCTGTGGCTTCATCGATGGTGCCGTTGGTCACGAGCACTCCTCCGAATGCGCTTACGGGGTCGCCGGCGAGGGCGTCTTTCCAGGCGTCGAGTATGGTGGCGCGGGTGGCTACACCGCATGCGTTGTTATGCTTGAGTACGGCGAAAGTCGGGTCGGCGAATTCACTGATGAGGGTAACGGCCGCGTCGATGTCGAGGAGGTTGTTGTAGGAAATCTCCTTGCCATGGAGCTGGGTGAACATTTTTTCGAAATCGCCGAAGAAGAATCCTTTCTGATGGGGATTCTCGCCGTAGCGCATTGTCTTGGCTCCGTCGATGGCCACACGCAGAGCTGAGGGGCCTCCGTCGAGGTCGAAATAGTTGAATATCGAGCTGTCGTAGGCCGAGCTTACGGCGAATGCCTCTTTGGCAAACCAACGGCGCTCGTCGAGCGACGACTTGGCGCCGTTGCGGCGGAGCATTTCGGCGAGGGGGGAGTACTGGCCTTTCGAGGCCACGATTATCACGTCGTTGTAGTTTTTAGCGGCTGCGCGTATGAGCGATATGCCGCCTATGTCGATTTTTTCGATGATATCGGCGTTGGATGCGCCGGAAGCGACTGTGTCGACAAACGGATAGAGGTCGACAATTACCAGGTCGATTTCAGGAATCTCGTACTGTGCTATCTGGGCCTTGTCGCCTTCGTGTTCGCGGCGGTTGAGTATGCCGCCAAACACCTTGGGGTGAAGCGTCTTTACGCGGCCACCGAGTATCGAGGGATAGCCGGTGAGGTCTTCCACTGCATCGCAGGGATAGCCGAGACTTTCGATAAATGTCTGTGTGCCACCGGTTGAGAGAAATTTCACACCGTCGTTGTGGAGTAGGGAGAGTATCTCGTCAAGGCCGTCTTTATGATAGACCGAGATGAGTGCAGTCTTGATGTTTTTGATGTCGGACATGCGTTAATTCTTTTTTATAGTCGGATTCAGAGCGCAAATTTAGTAAAAAATGCGCGTACTTAATAATGTGAGAAGAGAAAATTTTCCAAAAGATTTTCGTGTGTATATGCCTCGGGCCGGCAATGGCTTTTTGGGGAGCTTATTGCGATTCTTTTGATGGTGATATCATATTGAAATATGCCAATAATGAGGCGCACATGATTGCCTGTAGCTAAGGATGTGGGGGTGGGAATCGGTGGTGTGTCATAATTATCAGATTAATTTTAGATGATAAATGGTGTGTTGTAAATTCCTTGTGTAAAAATACATTGCAAATGTATGGATTATTTTTGTATTTGCAAAACTGTTGGCGAAAAATTTTCGTAAAAAATTTCCATAAAAAAGTTATATCTTTGTAATTGGGTATGTCAAATATCTGCCTATGGTATCCGATAATACGGGTATTGCCTTGTTTAATAGTGAAATACATTTTTATTCGAAACGATTATGAACGGACTGATTCGACTGGCGGTCGGCACTGCAGTGCTGGCTGTCTCTGTTGCGGCAGGCGCTCAGGCTCTTTATCAGGATGAGAGCGCACCTGTTGACGCAAGGGTGGCTGACCTTATCGGACGGCTTACAACGGAAGAAAAAGTGGGATTGCTGAGAGCTACCTCTCCGGCGATACCCCGACTTGGTATTGATAAATATTATCATGGCAACGAGGCGCTCCACGGTGTGGTACGCCCCGGACGTTTTACGGTTTTCCCGCAGGCCGTAGGGCTGGCGGCTACATGGAATACCGATTTAATATATAGCGTGGCGACTGCGATATCGGACGAGGCGCGCGCACGCTGGAACGAGCTCGACCAGGGGAGGAAGCAGACCGAGCAATTTACCGACCTGCTTACATTCTGGTCGCCCACAGTAAATATGGCTCGCGATCCCCGCTGGGGGCGCACTCCCGAGACTTACGGTGAGGACCCGGTGCTGAGCGGAGCTATGGGGGCGGCGTTTGTCAGGGGATTGCAAGGCGATAATCCCCGTTATCTGAAGATTGTGTCCACTCCAAAGCATTTCGCGGCCAACAACGAGGAGCATAACCGTTTTTCGTGCCTCCCGCAACTCACGGAGAAGCAACTCAGGGAGTATTATCTTCCGGCGTTCGAGCAGTGTGTGACCGAGGGGAAGGCGGCCTCAGTCATGGCCGCGTATAATGCCGTGTTCGATGTGCCATGCGCGGCCAATCCGTGGCTGCTGACCAAGGTGTTGCGCGATGACTGGGGATTTGACGGTTATGTAGTGAGCGACTGTGGCGGAGTCGCTGCCGTGCGCAATGCGCATAAATACTGCAAGACTCTGGAGACTGCCGGCGCGCTCTGTCTGAAGGCCGGGCTTGATCTTGAGTGTGGTGACGAGGTATACGACGAGCCGTTGCTCCGCGCCTATAGGCTGGGGATGGTGACAGACGCCGATATTGACACTGCGGCTACCCGTGTGCTCAGAGCCCGCATGCGTCTCGGCATATTCGACTCCGGGAAGGACAATCCGTATGCCCGGATACCGGCGTCGGTGATAGGCTCGGCCGAGCATCAGCGTATCGCGCTTGAGGCGGCACGCCAGTCGATAGTGCTGTTGAAGAACTCGGGGTCTACATTGCCACTCGATTCAAAGAGGATAAAGACGATTGGCGTGGTGGGAATCAATGCCGACAAAGCCGAGTTCGGCGATTACAGCGGCATGCCTGTCGTGGCGCCTGTGTCGGTGCTTCAGGGTATACGTGACCGGGCCGGCAAAGACGTGAGGGTGCTGCATGCTCCGTGGAAATCAGCCAAGGATGGCCTGGAGATTATTGACGAGCGTTCGTTTCCGGAGGGTGTCAAGGCCGAGTATTTCTCCAATATGAATCTTGAGGGCACGCCAAGGGTGCGCCATGAAAAGTGGGTCAACTATGAGCCTGCCAATCAGGCACCTGACCCGTTTCTGCCGGGCAATCCGGTGTCGGTGCGCTGGACCGGAAAACTCCGTCCGCCGGTAAGCGGCGAGTATGTGATGACATTTACCAGCGATGACGGTGCACGACTGTATATCGACGACAAGCTGCTCGTGGATTCGTGGGGAGGACATGCCGTGCGTACCGACTCTGCGTCGGTGTATCTGGAGGCGGGACGTGACTATAATCTGCGTGCCGAGTATTGGGACAACCGCGACTATGCCATAGCACGCCTTCAGTGGAGGGTGCCGAGCGCTCCGGCGTCGACGCGTCTTGATATGTTTGGCGAGGCCGGTGATGTGGCTCGTAAGAGCGATGTGGTTGTCGCGGTGATGGGTATCAACAAGTCGATTGAGCGTGAAGGGCAGGACCGCTATGATATATCTCTGCCCGACGACCAGCGCGAGTTTCTGCGTGAGCTCTACAAGGTGAACCGTAATATAGTGCTTGTGTCATTCGACCTCAGCAATACCGGGCGTTATGACGGCGATGAGGTGGCGCAGGTATACATGCGCTTGCCGGAGTATGGCTGTGCGATAGCTCCGTTAAAGGAACTCAAGGGATTCAGGCGCGTGAGTGTGGCCCGCGGAAAAAGGGAGCGCGTGGCGATAGCGGTGCCAAAATCGTCGTTGCGCTACTGTGATGAAACGACGGGCGGTTTTGTGACTGTTCCGGCGGGTCTGTATGATGTGTTTGTCGGGTCGTCGTCGGCTGATATCCGCCTCCAGACAGCCATTATGCTCTGATTTATTAGGTATAATTGATTAAAATGTATTATCTTTGTGGAAATTATGAAAATTATACTAACTGTAATACCTTAAACGACATGATTAAATCATCCATGAAGTATGCAATCCGTGTTTCGGCGTTTTCGATGTTGATGTTCGGCAGTATGGGAATTTCCGCCCAACAGGTGCATACCGCGGAGTGGGCCGACGGGGTAGAGCGCGCGCTTGTATACCGCCCCGGCGACTATGGTTCGAAATTCTACCGTATCCCGGCGATAGTCACCGCAAAAGACGGTTCGCTCGTCACAGTGGCAGACAAGCGTATAGAGCACAACGGCGACCTTCCGGCCAAAATCGATGTGGTGTCGCGCCGCAGTACCGACGGCGGCCGCACATGGAGCGAATATGTCACAGTGGCCGCTCACGATGAGATAGGCGGATGTGGTGACCCCGCTCTTGTGGTGGATCAGAAATCGGGCGATATCCTTGCGATATTCAGCCATGGCAACGGCCTGTGGCAGGAGAGTCCGGCGCATATCAGCGTTGCCCGCAGTAAGGACAACGGACTGACCTGGGGGCCAATACTCGACATCAATCCTCAGATACTTACCACCGACCCTTCGGGCAAGCAGCCGATAAAATGCACAAGCGCCTTTGCCTCGTCGGGACGTGCCACTCAGCTCGACAACGGGCGCATAATGTTTCCGCTTGTAGTGCGCGAGAAGGAGAATCCGTGCTTCAAGGTGTATGCTATCTATTCCGACGACTGCGGCAAGACATGGATGGTGTCGAAGAATCCGGCCACTGCCGACGGTGACGAGTCGAAGATAGTGCAGCTTGCCGACGGGTCGCTGATAATGAGCATACGGAACCGTTTCGGCTCGCTCCGCAAGTTCTCGTATTCTCACGACCGCGGCGAGACCTGGAGCGACCCTGTGCCTATGGAGGGTCTGCCCGATCCGCGATGCAACGGCGACATCATCCGCTACAACCGCGACGGCCACGACCTGCTGCTGCAGTCGCTTCCCGGCGACCCCAACGGCCGCAACAATGTGGCTATCTATGTGAGCAAGGATGGCGGCAAGACATGGCCTGTGAAGAAGACCGTGGTAACCATTCCGTCGGCTTACTCGTCGATGACAATTCTGCCCGACGGCAGTATCGGCATCCTCACTGAAGAGAGCGCCAACGGCCACTACAGCTACGACATATGGTATACACGCATGCCTATCGAAGTGATTCTCGCCGGCGACAAGAAATAGTGTCGCAGACGTGATATATAACCATACATTCAGTCTCCGGCGGCGCGTAAATTACAGTTAGCCGCCAAATCGACTGATAATCTGCAAAAAGCGTCCGTTGCCACAAGGCATCGGGCGCTTTTGCTGTCCGGTGGGTTAATTAAGGTTAAATATTAAATGCTTTTGGCAATAGTGCTGATTTTATATAAAATTACCGCTATATTTGCGATTATTGCTAATAATATTTAAAATGATTGCTTATGGATGTCATGCGCCCTATATCAATGTCAATTAATTATGTTGGTAGCAATCGGTATTTGTTTCAGAGCGATGAAACGCTTAATGACAATATCGAGCTTCCGGATAATACCGAAATCATATTGCGCAATGATGCCCACGTGTCGTGTGGCAATCAATTAATTTAATATATTATGAGTATGAGAAGATTACTGTTAGTTATATGTATCATATCCGGTATAGGTGTCTGCGATGCTTATCAATGGAGAAGTGAAGGACGCAAGATGGCTTATTGGAAGGGTACGCATGAGCCTTACTACTATCCATATACATGTGCTATGTGGGAAGAGTCTGGAGGGCTTCAGGTAAAAATACAGAACCTTTATTATGACACTTGGAATGCGACTCCCTACAATTTTTTGGGACTATCACATTCGGTACCGGTGCTTGAGATACCGTCAACTATAAGTATCGTTCCATTTGATGAGAATGAGAAGCCATGGGAATCAATACCATTGGTAAGTGATGGTCCGTGTCATATGCATACGCCTACGTTAATGCTTGAGAAAAAAAATTTTGATGTACTGTCGCTGTACAGAATAGAGCCGAGACCATATGAGGAAATGGAATATTGGTATAGATTTTATTATGATTCCGATTACTCAAATGTTTTGAGTGTGGATAAATCTTATGGTAATTCTTTTTATGATAACTCTAGCAAGGAAAAAAGGTACGAAGAAATAAAGAATGTCAAATATAGGCTTTTTTGGGGATTTGAGTCGGTGGTATTACCGTTGAGTCTGAAGCATATCGCCGACTCGGCCTGTGTGGGGGTGGTTGATATTGAGACTCCGCTCATTGTGACTGAAAAAGTGGAATATATAGGAGATATGGCGTTTTGCTGCGGAGATTTTGA
>Ga0137306_103225_pt1 | contig 12390 bp, 8 predicted proteins | sample Inofroosms_March_FD_97187 | JGI IMG/M metagenome (GOLD analysis project Ga0137306, IMG submission 97187) | Mouse cecal microbial communities from Vienna, Austria - N-Acetylneuraminic and N-Acetylglucosamine D2O microcosms_March | ecosystem: Host-associated > Mammals > Digestive system > Large... | reverse complement strand
AAGAAGGATTGCGGATTCTGTTTGTGCAAAAAGACAAGGTGTATAAGGAATTTATGAAAATGTGCCAGTCAGACTCTTTTCTGGCAATCTTAAAGGCAAGCGACAAAAAATCGTTTGGACAGCGGTTTATAAAAATAGAAAAAATGATGGGGGAGATTATAGATGATTACAAAAATAGCGGTGGAAAATTTTAAATGCTTTGAGAAGGAAGAGTTAGAGCTTTCTTACCTGAATTTATTTTCCGGGGTGAACAGCATGGGAAAATCTACGATGATACAGGCGCTGCTGCTCTTGCGTCAGGCGCAGGAGCAGAATGCCCTTGGCAAGGGAATCTATCTGAATGGGAAATATACCGGTATAGGAGTCGGCAGGGATTTACTCTTTACAAATGCACAGGAAAACTATATCCGTATCTCGCTGGAATCGGAGGCAGGAATTTGTAAAAAGATTTACCGTTATGAGGGAGAGGCAGATTTTTTACAGGAGATTTTTGGGGAAAAGAGCGGAATGTCTGGATTGAATCTGTTTGATGAAGGCTTTACTTATATTGCGGCAGATCGGCTGGGACCGCAGAGCAGTTACCAGAAATCCCATTACGAAGTATGGGAGCAGAGGCAGCTTGGGAATCATGGGGAATATGCAGTGCATTATCTGAGGGAACATGAGATGGATAATGTGGATAATGAGCAGGTTTTGTATGAGGGGGAACCGAACCATCGGATTTCCAGACAGGTGGAGCGTTGGATGAGTGAGATTACTCCCGGCGTGGCTTTTCGGACGGAGGACTACGGGCATGGCAATATGGTTGGGCTGACTGTGCATCAACGGGGGACGGCGGGCGCAGAATATTTTTCCGCCCAGAATGTGGGCTTTGGAATCTCTTATGTGCTTCCCGTGATTCTGGCATTGGTCAAGGCAAAGGCGGGTGAGCTATTGATTCTTGAGAATCCCGAGGCGCACTTGCACCCAAAGGGACAAAGAAAGATGGGAGAATTGATTGCAAGAGCGGCGCAAGGGAATGTACAGATTATTGTAGAAACACACAGTGACCATGTGTTAAACGGTATCCGCCTTTGTGCGAAAAGGAATATTCTGGAGCCTGAACGGGTTCGGCTGTTTTATTTTGACAGATGGGAGAAAGAGAACGGCTCCGAAAGCGTTGTGGTTCCGGTGGTACAAAAGCCTATTTTACAGAAGGATGGAAGGCTGAGCTTTTGGCCGGCTGGATTTTTTGACGAGTGGGATAAGGCAATAGACGAAATGTATTAAGGGGGGATTGTATGCAGTTAGTTGTCAATGATTTGTCAGCTAAGTTTCCCTGTCAGGATTTGAAGACAGGACAGGATATGATGAAGGATTTTATTGATACTTATTATCTGGTAAAAGGTGTAATGGATAGCGACAGTATATTGATGGATAAAGATTACCGTTCCTTTGAGCTGGCAGAGAATTACAGGATGGAGCACTGGCTGAATGATGAGCGGGTTGACATTGAGCAAAAGCGTAGATTCCGAAGGATGCTTAATCAGTCGCGTACCTTTGATTCCGATGAGTTTGAGCAAGAATATCAATGGAAAATGGAAGCGGAGTTTCATCATAATGACTTGACATCAAGAAGCTGTCAGCTTGCTTATGAAATAGATGGTGTCCTAATAAGTTTTTTGAGTGATTCCTATTGGAAAAAGGCTGTAGTAAAAGGAATATATACATATCTGGATGAAGAAGGGGAGATAATTTTTGAAGATGCGAGTATTCCAAATGTTTCCTGTGAAGATAATGCGGCTATATTTTGCGAAGAGCAGGAGCAAATCCTTGCATCGCAGAAGAAGGAGTCTATTCATTCCGGGATGGATATTTTTATGTGCAGAGATGAGATGTTCCCCAATTTGATTTTTTGTGAGAATGCTTTAAAACAGTTACAGACGGAAATCGGAGGAACTGAGGCAGGACAGGTTTACCGCAGATTGCTGGAGCTGCAGACGGTTGCAAATGAAATGGGAAAGAAATTTGACAAGGAAAAGTTAACGCATGCGACTCCGGAATCAAAAGCCACATTACAGCAGTTTGAGGAGGAACATAAGGTCATGATGCCGGATGGGACGAGACAGGTGTTTTCTTGGCATGTTAGATTTACTGGAGGATATGGCGGAAGGATTTTCTTTGAACCACGCCCTGAGGAGTCGAAAATATACATAGGGCATATTGGAAAAAAGCTGCCTACGGTAAAATATCATTGAAATAAAAAAATGAAACGGGCAGACTATTCAGTAAATGATCAGTCTGCCCGATTTGATGTTGGATGAGATTATTGTTATATTTTAATAGGATCTTAACGACTTTCACAAAACACTTGACAACCGCTCCAAATTATGTTTAACTGACCATAGGTTATATGACTGACGGATAAGTGGAGTAACCACGTGAAGTATAACTGTAATCAATGCCGACCGTCTGGGCGAATGCCCGGATAGGTCGGCTTTTTATATCATAGGAAAGATCATGCTGCTGTGAAACGTTAAAGTCTATGGATTTCCTATGATATAAAAAATATTATGCGCACTCGTGCGAAAGGTATCATGTCGCTAAGGCGAGTGGTCCTAAGGAATCCCCCAGTCAAGTCTGGTACCCCTTAGGACAAATCCGCACTCGGCGCAGCAAAGTGTTCAAGCCCTTCATGAGTGAGGGGATGGGAAGTTGATGTGGGCTTGCCCACTTTGTATTCGCTTCGGGAAGAAACAGAACAGCAAAGCAGAATGAAGGAGGAGATCATGAGAAACGAGTGGAGAGGATTCCAAGGCGGAGCATGGGAGAAAGAAGTAAATGTAAGAGATTTCATCCAGAAAAATTACATGCCGTATGAAGGAGACGACAGCTTCTTGGAAGGACCGACAAGAGATACCACGGATTTGTGGAACGAGGTGTTAGAGCTGTCCAGACAGGAGAGAGAAGCGGGCGGCGTTTTAGATATGGACACGAAGGTGATTTCGACAATTACTTCCCATCCGGCGGCTTATATAGATAAAGAAAAAGAAAAAATCGTTGGTTTCCAGACGGATAAGCCGATGAAGCGTGCCCTGATGCCTTATGGCGGTATCCGCATGGCAATTAAGGCATGCGAGGATAACGGATATACGGTAGACCCGGAGGTCGTGGAGTATTTTACCACCCACAGGAAAACCCACAATGCAGGAGTCTTTGACGCATATACGCCGGAAATGCGTGCCTGCCGCTCGAACCATATCATTACCGGACTTCCGGATGCGTACGGAAGAGGGCGTATTATCGGTGATTACCGCCGTCCGGCTCTGTATGGTGTGGACAGACTGATTGAGGATAAGGAGGCACAAAAGGCGGGAACAAGGACAATCATGTATTCCGACGTAATCCGGGAGCGTGAGGAATTGTCCGAGCAGATTCGCGCATTGAAGATGTTAAAAGAGCTTGCGAACATCTATGGATGTGACATTTCAAAGCCTGCGTCCAACCTGCTGGAAGCGACACAGGCAGTATATTTTGCATATCTGGCAACGGTCAAGGAACAGAACGGTGCGGCAATGAGCCTCGGACGCACCTCCACCTTCTTAGATATCTACGCAGAGCGGGATTTGAGGGAAGGAACATTTACAGAGCAGGAAATTCAGGAAATTATCGACCAGTTCATCATGAAGCTGCGTATGATCCGTTTCGCAAGAACACCGGATTACAACAACATTTTCGCAGGAGATCCGAACTGGGTAACAGAATCCATCGGCGGTATCGGAGTAGACGGACGTCCGTTAGTGACCAAGATGTCTTACCGTTACTTAAATACTCTCAACAATTTGGGGGCTGCGCCAGAGCCGAACCTGACGGTGCTCTGGTCGGTGAAGCTGCCGGAGAACTTTAAGAAATTCTGTGCAGAAATTTCTGTCAAGCACTCTGCAATCCAGTATGAGAATGATGATTTGATGCGCGTCATCCACGGAGACGATTACGGAATCGCATGTTGTGTATCCTCCATGAGAATCGGAAAAGAAATGCAGTTCTTTGGAGCAAGGGCAAACCTTGCAAAGTGTCTGCTCTATGCAATTAACGGCGGTGTAGACGAAATGACCGGACAGCAGGTGGGACCAAAGTTCAGGCCGATTACTTCTGAATATCTGGATTTTGACGAGGTCATGGATAAGTACAAGGATATGATGAAATGGCTTGCCGGCGTTTATGTGAATGCACTGAATATCATCCATTACATGCATGACAAATACAGCTATGAGCGTTTGCAGATGTCCTTACACGATAAGAATGTAAAACGTTGGTTCGCAACCGGTATTGCCGGAATGTCTGTGGTGGCAGATTCTTTGTCGGCAATCAAATATGCAAAGGTAAAAGTCATCCGCAACGAGCAGGGACTGGCAACGGATTTTGAAATAGATGGAGATTTCCCGAAATACGGAAATGATGACGACAGGGTGGATGAGCTGGCACAGGAGGTACTGCACTTATTCATGCAGTATTTAAAAGGAAACCATACCTACCGCGGCGGTGTGCATACGACGTCCATTCTTACCATCACTTCAAATGTTACTTATGGTAAGAATACGGGGGCGACGCCGGACGGAAGGAAGTGCGGAGAAGCATTTGCACCGGGAGCGAATCCGATGCATGGCAGAGATACCAACGGGGCGGTGGCGTCCTTAGCGTCTGTCGCAAAACTGCCGTTTGCCGATGCGCAGGACGGAATTTCCAATACCTTTTCCATTGTTCCGGACGCACTTGGGAAGGACGGAACAGATGCAGACAATCTGGTGGCAATGTTAGACGGTTATGTGGAGAAGGGCGGTCATCATCTGAACGTCAACGTTTTCAACAGAGACACACTGTTAGACGCACAGAAGCACCCGGAGAAATATCCGCAATTGACGATTCGCGTCTCCGGCTATGCCGTAAACTTTATCAAGCTGACAAAGGCACAGCAGGATGAGGTCATTGCAAGAACCTTCCACGAGAGGTTATAGAGAGGAGGCGGCTATGGAAGGATATATCCATTCATTTGAGAGTTTTGGAACAGTAGACGGACAGGGAGTCAGATTCGTGGTATTCTTTCAGGGCTGCCCTATGCGCTGCAAATACTGCCATAATCCGGATACTTGGAATATGGCAGACGCTGCGCTGACGGAAACGGATACAATCATTGAGAAAATCGAGCGTAACAGGAGCTTCTACCGTACCGGCGGCATTACCGCAACCGGAGGGGAACCGCTGATGCAGATAGATTTTCTGACAGAGCTTTTTACCAAGGCGAAAGAGCGGGGGATTCATACTTGTCTGGATACCTCAGGCATTCTCTATGATGAGGAGAAGGAAGAGCTAATGGAAAAATTTGAAAAGCTGTTTTTGGTGACAGACCTTGCTATGCTGGATATCAAGCATATCGAGGAGAAGGCACACCGGGAATTGACAGGTCATTCTAACCGGAATGTATTTGCATTTGCAAAAGCGCTAAAACGGGCGCGGATTCCGGTATGGATCCGTCATGTAGTGGTTCCGGGGATTACTTTTGATGAACAGGAATTGACAGAGCTTGGGAGATTTATAAAAACACTTTCAAATTTTGAAAAATTAGAGGTACTGCCCTATCATACGATGGGGAAGGTAAAGTATGAGAATCTTGGAATCGAATATCCTCTTGGTGATACGCCGCAGTTGACGAAAGAGGAAGCGGACTATGCGAGGAAACTGATAGAAACAGCGATGGAAGGATAGGAGGAGAAGAAAAGGATATTGAGGAAAGAATGAGAAAACATTTGGATATACAGGAGCTGCCGCAGAATGATTTTTATTTTGCAGCAGCTTCATTTATATAAAAGGCGGAACTCTGATGTATAAAGGCTTGCAGAGCGGACAGATTACATATATAATTAGTAGGATTACGGAAGTCTATAAAGTCACTCTATTCAGAAGAGACGGCGTATGAAATGAACATGTAAACGGAGAACTACATATGCAGATAAAAGAATATCTACGTTCCCATCGTTTGATTACGGACGGAGCAATGGGAACCTATTATGAAGAGAAGTATGGCAGGGAAAATGCGTTGGCAGAGCGTGCTAACGATACCTCGCCGGAGGAGATAAAGGAAATTCATCTGGATTATCTGAGAAGCGGGGCAAGATTGCTGCGAACTAATACATTTGTCACAAATTCCATGTTTTTCCCGGATATGGCGGCAATTGAGAAGAATATTCGCGCGGCATGCCGGATTGCAAAGGAAGCTGTCGAAGAGTACCAAAGAGAGTGCCAGGAGGAGCCGATATTTATTGCGGCGGATATCGGAACGATCTACGATGCCGATCATCTGGATTATGAAAATGTGTTGGGAGAATACAAGCAAATCTGTGATATTTTCTTGAATTGCGGTTTGACTTGTTTTATATTTGAAACACAGGCGGATTTTACCTATTTGGAACCGGTGAGCCAATATTTAAAAGAGAAGGCGGATGTATTTTTGATTGCGCAATTTTCCTTTGACAAGAGCGGTTATACGCGTTCCGGGATCAGCGTGGAGAAGATGATACGCTCAATCGCAGGTATGAATACGATTGACGCCTACGGTCTGAACTGCGGGGTGGAAGCTACGCATATGTACCGCCTATTGAAAGAAATCACATTTCCCGACGATAAATTTGTAACTGCGCTGCCAAATGCGGGGTATCCCTATACTTTGCGCGGTAAAATGATTTATTCCAATAATGTCGGGTATTATGTAGAGGAAATGAAAAAAATCGCAGGACTTGGCATGGAAATATTAGGTGGCTGCTGCGGAACAACGCCAAAGTATATCAAGGCTTTAGGAGAAGCCCTTGCAGATGAACCGCCTGCTGCAAAAAAGATTGGAAATCTTGCAGAACGTTCAATCGGGCAGACGAGGTCAGAATTCGAGAGGAAGCTGTCTGCCGGAGAGAAGGTTTATATCGTAGAACTGGATCCGCCATTTCAGACGGATGTAAAAAAGGTGATGGACGGGGCAAAGGAACTGTCCGGGGCGAAGGTGGATATGATTACGCTATCCGATTCACCGATGGCTAGAACGAGGATGAACGCAGGGCAGCTTGCTGTGAAAATGCAGCAGGAAATCGGCGTTCCGGTGATGCCTCATGTGTGCTGCCGGGACAAGAATGTCATTGCGCTCCGGGCGGAGATGCTTGGAACTTATATGAATCGGATCCGCCATTATCTGATTGTGACCGGTGATCCGGTAGGAAGAGGGGATAGGGATCATGTGACGTCTGTGTTTGATTTCAATTCCATTAAGTTTATGAACTATGTCAGCGCCATGAATGAAGACGTCTTTGCGGACGAGCCGGTTCTCTTTGGCGGGGCGTTGAATTATCATGGGGCAAATGTCAATGCAATCATAGAGCGCATGAAATTAAAGATTGCAAACAATTGCCGCTATTTTCTGACACAGCCTATCTATACGGATGAGGATGTGGAGCGAATCCGTTATATCAGAGAGCATGTAGATACCAGGATTTTGTGCGGGATCATGCCGCTTGTCAGTTATAAGAATGCGATGTTTGTGAAGAATGAAATGCCGGGTATCCATATTTCCGATGAGATTGTTATGCGGTATGAGCCGGATATGACGAGAGAGGAAGCGGAGCAGACTGCGGTAGCAATTTCCGTTGAGACTGCAAAGAAGCTGTCGGATATAGCGGACGGATTTTATTTTATGACGCCATTTAACCGGACGGGACTGATTCGGCAGATTATGGAGGCAATCCGAGACGCTTGTAAGGAGAAGGAAGCAAGGAGGAAAAAATGACCAGAGAAGAGCTTTTACAGTTGATAAAACAGGAAATCGTAATTTTAGACGGGGCAACGGGAACGAATCTGATGGCAGCGGGAATGCCGGTCGGAGTGTGTCCGGAGCAGTGGATTTTAGAGCATAGGCAGGTAATGCTGGATTTGCAGAAGGCATATGTAAAAGCGGGAACGAAGATTCTTTTGGCGCCCACCTTTACGGCAAACCGAATCAAGCTCTCAGAGTATGAACTGGAAGATGAGCTGGTGAAGATGAACCGTGACTTAGTAGCGATTTCCAAGGAGGCGGCAGGAGAAACCGCATTTGTGGCAGGTGATCTGACGATGACCGGGCGGCAGCTTTATCCTATGGGAGAGCTGCATTTTGAAGAATTAGTAGAAGTCTATAAGGAACAGATACGGGTACTTTGTGATGCCGGAGTGGATTTGCTCATCGTGGAGACCATGATGAGCTTACAGGAGGCAAGAGCGGCGGTCATTGCGGCAAAGGAGACGACCGAACTGCCGGTCATGGTCAGCATGACCTATGAGGCGGATGGAAGAACTCTCTACGGAACGGATCCAAAGACGGCTACGGTTGTTCTGCAGAGTCTGGGCGCAGATGTAATCGGATTAAATTGTTCTACCGGACCGGAGGGAATGATAGAGCCGGTCAGACAGATGGCAGAGGCGGCGTATATTCCGATTCTGGCAAAACCGAATGCGGGCCTGCCGGAGCTGATTGACGGAAATACCGTCTATCAGACCGAGCCGGAGGAATTTGCCGAAATCGGAGCAAAGTTAGTAGACGAGGGAGCAAATGTCATCGGAGGATGCTGCGGAACTACGCCGGAGCATATTGCGGCACTGAAAAGCGCAGTGGAAGGAAAGCCGGCTTACCGTCCGAAGGAAGAGAGAAGAAGACTGCTTGCGTCCGAGCGAAAAACGGTAGAGATAACGCTGGACGGACCGTTTATGGTAGTAGGAGAGAGAATCAACCCGACCGGAAAGAAAAAACTGCAGGCAGAGCTGCGGGAAGGCAGCCTGAACCTGGTCCGCACAATGGCAAGAGAGCAGGAGGAAAACGGGGCTGTGATTCTGGATGTCAATATGGGAATGAACGGCATCGACGAAAAGCAGATGATGTTGGAAACCATTTACGAGGTGACCGGAACGGTGGATTGTCCGCTCAGCATAGATTCTTCCCATGTGGATATCATTGAAGCGGCGCTGCGCATTTATCCAGGAAGGGCATTGATCAATTCCATTTCTTATGAGAAAGAGAAGTTCGAGAAGCTGCTCCCGATTGCTAAAAAATATGGCGCAATGTTTATCCTGCTGCCGCTCTCGGATGAGGGAATCCCGGAAACGGTAGAGGAAAAACGGCAGATTGTAAGAACGATTTTAGAGGCGGCGCTTGCCATCGGCTTAAGGAGAGAGGATATTGTGGTCGACGGGTTGGTTGCGACAGTTGGCGCAAATCCCAAGGCGGCGCTGGAGTGCTTTGATACCATCCGCTATTGCAAGGAAGAACTGGGACTGGCGACAATCTGCGGACTTTCCAACATTTCCTTCGGGCTTCCCGCAAGGCAGTATGTAAATACGGCATTTTTAACGATGGCAATCGCAAAAGGACTTACGATGGCGATTGCAAATCCTTCGCAGGAATTATTGATGAATGCCGCATTTTCGGCGGATTTGCTGCTGCATAAGGAAGAGGGCGACATTCGTTATATCAACCGGATGAACCGTTTGGAGAATCGGGGAGAAGGAAACGGCAGCAGTAAGAACACAGGTACAGCCATAAAGACGGGACCGGACGGCAATCCTCTTTCGCCGAAAGAGCTTGCCGGTTCAAATGTGTTTGACATGGTATTGCAGGGCAATAAAGAATCGATTCTTGGCACTGTAGATTGTGCGTTGGCAGAAGGGATTGAACCGGGTGAGATTATAAATGCCTATCTGATTCCGGCAATCAATGAAGTCGGCGTCCTGTTTGACAAACAAGTTTATTTCCTGCCGCAGCTGATTGCCAGTGCAAAAGCAATGGAACAGGCAATCGGTTACTTGGAGCCAATGTTGTCAAGAGATGGGGCGGAAGATGAGATGGCGACAATCGTGATTGCTACGGTGGAAGGCGACATTCATGATATCGGAAAAAATCTGGTGGCATTGATGCTGAAAAACTATGGCTATCGTGTGATCGATCTGGGAAAGGATGTAGCTGCCGATACCATTATCGGTACGGCAATGGACGAAAATGCCGCGGTAATCGGTTTGTCTGCGCTTATGACAACAACCATGATGCGGATGAAAGACGTAGTGGAGCTGGCGAAGGAAAGAGGCTGCCGCAGCAAAATCATTGTTGGCGGTGCGGCAATATCCCAGAGCTTTGCAGATGAAATCGGTGCGGACGGATATTCCAAGGATGCAGCCGAATGTGTAAAACTAGTGGAGCGTTTACTGTCAGAAAAGGCGGATGCAGTGCACCTATAGCGCTAAATTTGGAAAAAAATAAAAAAAATTGAAAAATTTTAAAATTAGGGGTTGACTTTATTGGACAACCCATTGTATAATAGCAAAGCGGGTTAGGAAATAACCCGTAGGACATGGGATCTTAGCTCAGCTGGGAGAGCATCTGCCTTACAAGCAGAGGGTCATAGGTTCGAGCCCTATAGGTCCCATCCCCTCTATTCATAACATCATAACAATTTTTAGTAGTAAATGGCGGAATAGCTCAGTTGGCTAGAGCATACGGTTCATACCCGTAGTGTCGAGAGTTCAAATCTCCCTTCCGCTACTATAGGAGCTGTCAACGGTACAGCTTGAGAGGAGCAGCTTGGAAATTGATTTCCGAGGCTGCTTTTTTCATCTTATAAAATATAAAGATAGAAAGGATACAATTCAATGAGATTCAAAAAATGGTTGACATTATTATGTATGGTATTTTCCTTTGCAGCGGTTGCCGGCTGCGGTACATTAGAGAAGGCAAAGGATTCTGCTATAACGGAAGAAAAAGGTTCTTCCGATACAACAGAGGCGGCGGAAGAGGAGAAAAACATTTTAGACGTAACAGAGGATACATCGGAAGAAATTGACGGTCAAAAGGTAACAGAGGATACGTCAGAAGAAATAGATGACCAAAAGACAACAGAGGATATACAGGAGGAACCGAAGGCAGAAGGGGAATTTTCTTTTGCGGATGTTTCTGATCGGGAATTTTGGTTTGGGAGCGGTGCAGGCGCATGGTGTACGGTGCTGTATATTCATGAGGATGGAACCTTTGAAGGGACATTTCATGATTCAGATATGGGAGATATAGGAGAGGAGAATCCGAATGGCGTCATGTACTTTTCGAGTTTTACCGGTAAATTTACGAAGCCGGGAAAAGTAAATGATTATACTTACTCTTTTCAGATAGAAGAATTGAAATTAGAACAAGAGCTGGAAACAGAAGAAATTATAGAAGGGGTTCGTTATATCTATTCAGAGCCTTATGGTCTGGATGAAGCGGAAAATATATTAATTTATTTGCCGGGAGCGCCAACAAAGGAATTGCCGGAAGAATTTATGATGTGGGTGAGACAGGCTTTTACCGTTGACGATGAGGAATTGCCGTTTTATGGTCTTTATAATGAAGCGCCCGGATATGGATTTTCAAGCAGTGAATTAATCGTTTCATACGAAACAGTGAAGAGGGAGCTGGAGAGCGTAGAAGAAGCGGCAATGAGTTTAGAAAATAAAATTCAGACGGAGGAATTGACGCAGCTTGAATTGAATGAAACCACAATGGAAATTTACCGGCTGTGGGATGATGAACTCAACCAGATCTGGAGCTATTTAAAATTAAAGCTGGATGCAGAATCAATGGAAAAGATTACGGCAGATGAGCGGGAATGGATTTCCTATAAAGAGTCGGAGATATCTAATGCCGGAACGGATTATGAAGGCGGTAGTATTCAGGCAATGATTGAAAATGAAAAAGGTGCGGAATTGACTAAGGCAAGGGTTTATGAATTGGCAGAGTATTTAAAGTAAAATTTAATATGTGCGCACCGAGCAGAACTTCTATGTATCATTCAGGCGAATAATGCGAATATTATAGGTGTGGGGAAAGGAGAATCAGAATGCGTGTAGGTATGGGATATGACGTTCATCGTCTGGTGGAGAACCGAAAACTGATTTTAGGCGGCGTTGAGATAGAGCATACACTTGGATTGTTGGGACATTCGGATGCGGATGTTCTGGTTCATGCAATTATGGACGCCCTGCTTGGAGCGGCGGCGCTGGGGGATATCGGAAAGCATTTTCCGGATACGGATTCAGAGTACGAAGGGATTTCCAGTATCAGGTTATTGGAGCATGTGGGAAAATTGTTGGAGGAAAAGGGATATCTGATTGAGAATATAGACGCCACGATTATTGCGCAGAAACCGAAGATGCGCCCGCATATAGAACAGATGGAGCAGAACATTGCAAATGCACTGAAAATTGATATGAGTCAGGTGAATGTTAAAGCGACCACGGAAGAAGGGCTGGGATTTACAGGAACAGAAGAGGGGATTTCTTCTCAGGCGATTTGTGCCTTGGCGACAATTTATGAGAACA
>Ga0137306_103224_pt1 | contig 12391 bp, 10 predicted proteins | sample Inofroosms_March_FD_97187 | JGI IMG/M metagenome (GOLD analysis project Ga0137306, IMG submission 97187) | Mouse cecal microbial communities from Vienna, Austria - N-Acetylneuraminic and N-Acetylglucosamine D2O microcosms_March | ecosystem: Host-associated > Mammals > Digestive system > Large... | reverse complement strand
GAGCCGGATTTTTGGAATATCCGGCTCTTGTTTTTTGTTTGAAATCCTATGATTTATTTCTGCTCAAGCTGTCTTTGTATATTCTGCTTTGATTTTTCAGCGGCATTGCTTTTTTCCAGAGAATGAAGTTGGTAATACGCGATGCTTCGCAGCTTTTTCAGTCTTTCTGGTGCAGAAATATTTTGACGAATTAGGTCTGCATTCATACTTTCAAGATTGACAAGTACGATAAGCTGCTCCACACTTGCGAAGTCGCGCATATTGGATGATTTTGGGTTTCCGGTTTCTTTGCGCCATTGCTTTGCGGTTTTGCCAAATAAAGCAATATTCAGAAGGTCTGCCTCATTAGCGTATGTATAACCCTGTTCTCGTTTTGTATCCCAGCCAATTTCAAGACGCTTTGCTTCATCAAGTTTTAAGCGTTGATAATCTTTAATGATATACAGTTTGAATTCTGGAGAAATCCGCGACGCAAATTCAAAAGCGATATCACTATGTGCATTAATTTTCATAATGTCCCTTTCATATTAACTTTTCAATCTCAACTTAATCAATTTTCTTCCGCTTTTTCCGACACCATAATCCCATCCTTTACTTGCTGTTGAGCTTTCTCTAACCGTACTCTGTTGGAGTCGGAATAGAATGGTTCAGCAGGGGCTACGATTTCAAAAGGTATACGGCGATCGCGCAATGCTTTTTTGCATATACCATGAAAATTCCTTTCAAATTTTATGCAAAACCTTTTTTACTAGAAAAGTTGATTAACAGCATTTATAACATGTCATACCATTCTTACAAAATTCCTGGTCAGAGCCCTAAAAATATGATAAAATAAACAGCATCCGACAAAGGAAGGAAATGATTTAATGAAGATACATAACAGATGGCTCTGGCAGTCTGTTCTGGGAGCGCTGGCGATTTTTGCAGGGGTAAGCCTTGGAGGGTGTGAGAGCGCCGGATACCGCAGACAGGTGTATCAGCCTACACAGTCCACAGAGGAGAAAAATATTGTAATAGAAGAGAGTTTGGAACAGGAAGAGGAGATCCTGCCAGGGATTAGTCAGATGACCCCTGACGGGTCGGAATATGATAGGTTAAAGGATCTTCCTGTGCCTGAGACAGAACCGGCTCCGGAATACTATCGGGTGGGTGTGGAACACGAGCAAGTGGCAAAATTGCAGGAACGCCTTATGGAACTGGGATTTATGGACAATGATGAACCTACGGAGTACTATGGGCCAGTGACTCAGACAGCGGTAAAATCCTTTCAGAGACAAAATGGTCTGGCGCAGGACGGGATCATAGGTCCATCTACCTGGGAAGCCATCATGAATCCCGAAGCAAAATACTATGCTGTTGGAAATGGCGATCAGGGAGACGATATTCAGCGGATACAGGTTCGTCTGTACGAGCTGGGATATCTGGCTACGGAAGATCTGGTGACAGGTAATTTTGGCGATAAGACTCAGGAGGCGGTCCTCAAGCTTCAGGAGGTTAATAATATCGAGCAGGATGGGCGCGTAGGACGGCAGACCATGAACCTGTTGTACAGTGATGAGATAAAACCAAATATGCTGGTTTACGGAGACAGAAGCGAGGTGGTCCAGGCAGCCCAGGAGCGTCTGAAAGCCCTGGGGTATCTGACTACGGAACCAGATGGAGCCTATGGCCTTGATACTTCCATAGCACTAAAACAATTTCAGTCCAGAAATGACCTGGTGGTAGACGGGTATTTAGGTCCATCCACCAGAGCGGTCCTTAACAGCACAGACGCCACGCCTAACGGCATGTCCCTTGGCGATCAGGGGGACAGCGTGCAGAGAGTCCAGGAGCTGCTGAACAAATACGGATACCTTTCCTCCTCCCACGTAACAGGCTACTACGGCGAGGTGACGGAAACGGCAGTAAAGAATTTTCAGAAAAACAACAGCCTGTCCAGCGACGGTTCCGTGGGGATGCAGACCATGGCAAAGCTGACCGGCAGCGATGTGCGGCGTTCCACTGGCGGCGCGGCAACAGGAGGTAGCGGGACTTCCGGCGGTTCCGGAGGAAAGACAGATAGTGGGACCTCCGGAGGAAGTTCCGGGGTAAAGGGAGGAGCAGGTACCCTGATCTCCATTGCAAGTTCCAAAATCGGCTGCCCCTATGTCTACGGGGCAAAAGGCCCCAATTCCTTTGACTGCTCCGGTTTTGTGTACTGGTGTCTGAACCAGGCCGGGGTAAAGCAGAGCTATATTACCTCATCAGGATGGAGGAGCGTGGGGAAATATACAAAGATCACCAACTTTAACAATCTTCAGGCAGGCGATATCATCGTGGTCAGTGGCCATGTAGGTATTGTCGCAGGGGGCGGAACTGTGATCGACGCATCTTCCAGCAACGGCCGGGTCGTACACAGGTCGTTAGGGTCCTGGTGGAGAAACAGCTTTATCTGCGGCTGGAGAATTTTCGGATAAGATTTTTTGGTAAAAAATATACTTGAATTATAGATCAGAATGAGTTATAATCCAAAACAGAAAATAAATAGATCTTCAGGGCAGGGTGCAAGTCCCTACCGGCGGTAAAGCCCGCGAGCCGAAAGGCATGATCCGGTGAGATTCCGGGGCCGACAGTATAGTCTGGATGAGAGAAGATGTTTGAGATATCAGTGGCCGCAGACCATAAGATTGACAGATGCTCTGAGATAGGATATTCCTGTTTCAGAGTTTTTGTTTATAAGGCCCAAAATGATTCATCTCGCACTGTAAAATCCCTGAGGAGAGATTCCGAAGGGATTTTTTTTGGGGGATTGGCGATCAGCAGATGTTTTTCGGACATTACAGGGATCAATTACAGGGATCAACCGGCCCACGCAGAAATTTCAGGAAAGGAAGCGAACGATCATGCCAGAAAGCCAATACATGAAAAGGGCCATTGAGCTGGCCCGAAAGGGAGAGGGTTGGGTAAACCCCAACCCAATGGTAGGAGCGGTTATTGTAAAAGATGGAAAGATCATCGGAGAGGGATACCATGCCAGATGCGGGGAACTTCACGCGGAGCGCAATGCTATCGCTTCCCTGACAGAAAGCGCCCAGGGGGCCGTGCTCTATGTGACTCTGGAGCCGTGCTGTCATTACGGGAGGACCCCGCCGTGTACCCAGGCGATTCTGGAGCAGAAAATAAGCACCGTGATCATTGGCTCCCGGGACCCTAACCCGAAGGTAGCGGGAAAAGGCGTAAAACTGCTTCGGGATGCAGGGGTTACGGTTGTGGAAGATTTTATGAGGGAAGAATGCGACAAGATGAATCCCGTATTTTTCCACTACATCACTACCCGAACTCCTTATGTGGTCATGAAGTACGCTATGACGGCAGACGGAAAGATCGCCACCAAAACAGGGGCGTCCAGGTGGATCACAGGGGAGGAAGCGAGAAACTTTGTACATCAGATGCGCCATGGGTATATGGGGATCATGGCAGGTATCGGCACGGTGCTGGCAGACGACCCGATGCTCAATGTAAGGCTCCAGGGGAGAAAAAGCCCGGTGAGGATCATATGCGACAGCGCTCTTCGGATCCCTTTAAACAGCCGGATCTGCCGGACCGCAAAAGAGTACAGGACCATAGTTGCCTGTGCTGTAGAGAGAGGAGACGTCGGGGAACAGACTGCCCAAAAGATAGCCTTTCTGGAGCATTTGGGGATCCAGGTGGTCTCCCTGCCTGACTCAGACAAAAAGGTAGATCTGAAAAAGCTGACGGAGTATCTGGGCGGCCAGGGGATTGACAGCGTTCTGCTGGAAGGCGGGGCAGAGTTAAATGACAGCGCTCTCAGGGCCGGGATTGTAAAAGAAGTAAAAGTATTTATAGCTCCCAAGCTGTTTGGCGGGGCGGGGGCCAAGAGTCCGGTGACAGGTATTGGAGTGGAAACACCGGGACAGTCAGCCTGCCTGAAGCTTGAAAAGATATCACCCATAGGCGAGGATCTGCTGTTAGAATACCGGATAAAAGACAGTCCCAGCGCTGGGGGCGGTCACAGGGAGGAGGACATATGTTTACTGGAATCATAGAAGAAATAGGCAGGGTGCGGTGCGTAACCATTGCAGGAAGTTCAGGAAAAATTGCCATATCGGCGTCAAAGGTGCTGGAGAAAACAAAAATTGGGGACAGCATTGCGGTAAACGGGGTCTGTCTCACCGTTATCTCCATAGAAAAAGACGGTTTTACGGCAGATATCATGGCAGAGACCGTAAGGAGAAGCAATCTTGGCCGACTGGGACCAGGAGATCAGGTAAATCTGGAGCGGGCTATGGCGGCAGACGGCAGATTCGGAGGCCATTTGATTTCCGGCCATATTGACGGAACAGGGACGGTGCGGAGCATGAAAAAAGAAGAAAACGCCATTTGGGTCACCATTGAGACAACGCCTAAGATCCTGCGCCTGATCATAGAAAAGGGATCTGTCTGTATTGACGGGATTAGCCTTACCGTGGCGCAGGTGGGAAAGGGCTTTTTCCAGGTATCCATAATCCCCCACACAGGAGCGGAAACCACTTTGCTGAAAAAACATGACGGCGATGTGGTAAATTTGGAAAATGATATGGTGGGAAAATATATTGATCATCTTTTGAAACAGCAGGAACCGGTTGCGCCGGAAGAAGAACCAGGCGGAATGACCATGGAGTTTTTAAGAGAATTTTTATAGACAGGCAGACGCAGCCGGGAAAAGGGGAAAGGAGAGAAGGACCATGAATACAGAATATAACACCATTGAGGAGGCCCTGGAAGAGTTAAGGGCAGGGAACATGATCTTAGTGACAGATGATCCGGACAGGGAGAATGAGGGAGATCTGATCTGCGCGGCAGAATTTGCCACACAGGAAAACATTAATTTTATGGCCTGTCACGGTAAGGGGCTTATCTGCACGCCTATGAGCGGGGAGATCGCGGCCAGGCTGGGACTGCCTCCTATGGTGGCGGAGAACACGGACAATCACCACACGGCATTTACGGTATCAGTAGATCATGTGGACACCACCACCGGGATCTCCGCGGCGGAGCGATCGTACACCATGATGAAGTTTGTGGATGAACACACAAAGCCGGAAGAGCTGCGCAGGCCGGGACACGTATTTCCGCTCATTGCCAGAAAAGGCGGCGTGCTGGTGCGGGGAGGCCACACGGAGGCCACTGTGGATCTGATGCGCCTGGCGGGGCTCAAAGAGTGCGGCGTGTGCTGTGAGATTATGGAGGAGGACGGCACTATGATGCGGACTCCCCATCTGTGGAAAATGGCAAAAGAACATGGGCTAAAATTTATTACCATAAAAGATCTGCAGAACTACTGCCGTATCCATGAAAAGCACGTGGTCTGTGAAGCCTGCGCGGATATGCCCACCAAGTATGGTCATTTTCGGATCTATGGGTATGTCAATGATATTACGGGAGAGCACCATGTAGCCTTGGTAAAGGGAGAGATCGGGGACGGAGAAAGCGTCCTGTGCCGGGTACATTCCGAGTGCCTCACAGGAGATACCTTTGGCTCCCTGCGCTGCGACTGCGGCAATCAGCTGCAGACAGCAATGCAGATGGTGGAGGATGAGGGAAGAGGCATTATCCTGTACATGCGGCAGGAAGGGCGGGGGATCGGTCTGATCAACAAGCTGAAGGCCTATGAGCTGCAGGAGCAGGGCATGGATACCGTGGAGGCCAATATCCGTCTTGGCTTTGCCCCGGACCTTAGAGAATACTGGGTTGGAGCGCAGATCTTATCCGATCTGGGGGTTAAGTCCCTCCGGCTTTTGACCAACAATCCGGAAAAAGTCTATGGTCTTGGAGATTTTGGCCTGACCATTGAAAAACGGCTTCCCATTGAGATCGCCCCACAGAAATATGACGCCTTTTACATGAGGACAAAGCAGGAAAAAATGGGACATATCTTCCAGAAGATCTGCGTGTAGAGGCATAACCTAACTGGTAAGGAAAACGAAAAATCAGAAAGAGAGGAAAATAAGATGAAAGAGATCCATGTATTAGAAGGAAAAGTAGTAGCGCCGGAGGAGATGAAAGTAGGCATTGTGGCATCCAGATTCAATGAGATCATTGTGAATAAGCTGTTGGGCGGCGCTGTGGACGGACTGGTGCGCCACGGCGTGGAGGAGGACAATATCACCGCAGCCTGGGTGCCGGGGGCTTTTGAGATACCTGTCACAGCGGCAAAAATGGCAAAATCCGGCAGATATGACGCTGTGATCTGTGTAGGGGCCGTGATTCGGGGCGATACCACCCACTATGATTATGTGTGCAATGAGGTGTCCAAGGGAGTGGCCCAGGTCGGATTGTCAACAGGAGTGCCAGTGCTGTTTGGTGTGATCACCACAGAAAATATCGAGCAGGCCATAGCACGGGCGGGAAGCAAGGCAGGCAATAAGGGATACGACTGCGCGCTGTCCGCCATCGAGATGGTGAACCTTTTAAGGCAGATGTAGGAAGTCTCTGGAAGGGCAGATAAAAAGGGACTGCTGTGGAATCTGGCGATTCCGCAGCAGTCCTCTTTACTTTTGTCGATCCAGAACAGGAAATCCCACCTGTGCTTTAAACAGATCCCCATCAATATAGATCTCAAACGCTCCGCCCATAAGATGGGTCAAGTCCTTGGCAATGGAAAGGCCCAGACCGCTTCCCTCAGAGGTGCGGGCCACATCCCCCCGGACAAAACGCTCGGTCAGCTCGTCGGCGTTGATGTTAAGGGGGTTGGCAGACACATTTTTAATGGTAAAATATACATGATCTTCCCTCTGGGCCACGTCCACGTAGATGCGGCTGTTTTCCATGGCATATTTAAACGCGTTATTGTACAGGTTTTCCAGCACTCGCCACAGCCGTCGGCCGTCAGCGGCGATGAGAATAGCCTTTGAGGGCAGATCGGACACCAGTTCCAGATGGCGTATCTCATATTTCTCCTCAAATTCCCCGTTGGTCTGGTGGATCAGCTCTACAAGATCAATGTTGGCGATGTCAAGCTTCAGATTGCCGGAACTGGCTTTGGAGGCCTCCACCAGGTCCTCTGTCAGATTCTTCAGGCGGTGAGCTTTCTGCTCAAGGATCTCCAGATACCCCTGTATCTTTTCGTTCTGTATCTTTTCCCGCTTTAACAGATCCACATAGTTGATAATGGAGGTAAGGGGCGTCTTGATGTCATGGGACACATTGGTGATCAGGTCGGCTTTTAGACGTTCGCTTTTTACCTTCTCCTGCAGGGCGGTGTCCAGGCCGTCGCCAAGGTTGTTAAGGGTCTGGGCCAGTTCGGCGGCTTTGCCGGAGAAGCCTTCTGTATTGATCTTATATCCTGTTTCGCCCTCGGACATTTTAAAGATGCCAAAAGAGATCTTCTCCGTCTCTCCGGCAGTCCGGTAAAGGAGAAGGAAAGTCCACAGCTGGAAACCGGCGAGGACGATTCCAGGCACCAGATACAGGTAAGGTACAGACAAAAGGGTCCGGTTTTCATACAGGTAGTAAACCGTGTAGATCAGCGCCATATTGGTTCCGAGATATCCCAGAAAGCAGGCAGTCAGCCGCGCGGGGAACGTAGTATTGTTGAGGGCAGTCACAGACCACCGCCAGATGCGGGCTACAAGGCTGTCATGCCACAGAGACCGGGCTTTGTATTGGCGCAGCAGGCTGAACCCTTCCCCCAGACAGATCAGGTAAAAAGCCAGGACCTCGATCAAAGTAAGATAAAAGTCCTGGTGGCTTTGGTTCACTAGAAGCCGGACCAGACGGGCTCCCACATTTTCACGGAAACTGCCGCAGGCACGCAGAAAAAAGAGCGTCATCACCAGACTGCACTCCAGGGGAATCTTGTCAAAATAATTGAGAGTTACAGCGGTCCGCTCCGGGGTCTGATAGCCGGCCAGATAGATGAGCCAGCCCAAGGTAATGAGAAGCCCCAGGGTCCCTATAGCAAAAAATATGAGGCCCGTAATGTAGTTGACCCGCACCTTTGTGTAGGCGTTATGGGCGATGGAATAAGGGTCCGTGTGGGGATACCTGGTATCCAATGCCAGCATGATGTAGTACTCATTATTTCCGTAAAGATTGTAGTTTTCCAGCTCCGACGTAATGTTGTTGGGGATATGCTTTAAATTAGTGTCGATCAAGATAGAATCCCCGGACAGATACAGATAGCGCCCCAGATTCTTCATATCCTCTATGGGGTACTCGCTGGCATTGGTGTAAAGCTTTTCAACCCCGTTCTCGTCCATGTAGGAGACCTGAAAATAGAGATTGGAGGGGCGGTCCATATAGTTGTACTGGATCTGATAATACTCACCAAGAATGGTGAGAACCTCCAAAGACAACTCTTCCCTGGTGGCGTAGGCGTCGCCGGGTTCTGTGTAATGGTCCGCCGCGTTAGGGTCATAGGCTTTCCACTCGATTAGGGGGATGGTGGCATTTCTGGTGTCCCGCTCATGGGTGGCAGGTCCGCCTGCCACCTCAAAGGTATCAGTAAGATAATATCCCCAGCTTTTGGCCTGGCGTATCATATCGTTCAGATTGTAGATCAGGGTCTTTCCGGAATTGAACGTGACGCAGACCATATCTTTGTTGTAGTCCAGCTTTCCGTCCGTCTCGAACAAGTCCTTGTATTTTACATATTTGAAGATCATCTCCACGTCCGATTCCAGCTGCTGGGTGCAGGACAGGGTGTCGGCATAAGACTCCTCATGAAGCCAGCTTAACCCACGCCCGTAATTCTCGTTAAAATAGATAAAGGCGATGCCGGTAAAGAACAGGCAGAGGAACAATCCGTGGAGCAGAAGGGAAAATTGTTTTTTCAGGCTCATGGGCCAGGCGTTTCTCTTCATGGCCGCGCCTACTGCTTTTCGATCTTATAGCCCACTCCCCACACCACCTTCAGATAGCGGGGTTCCCGGGGATTGATCTCGATCTTTTCCCGGATATGGCGGATATGTACAGCCACGGTGTTATCGGCTCCGATGGCCTCCTCGTTCCAGATCTGCTCGTAGATCTCGTCAATGGAAAATACTTTTCCAGCGTTTTTCACTAGGAGAAGAAGGATATTGTACTCAATGGGAGTCAGCTTAATAGGCTCCCCGTCCACAAAGACCTCCTTGTTGTCATCGTGGATCAGAAGGCCGCCGCACTTGTATACATTCTCCGTGGCGTGCTGGGTCAGGTTGCCAAGCTGGGTATAGCGGCGGATGTGGGACTTGACCCTTGCCACCAGCTCCAGAGGGTTAAAGGGCTTGGCAATATAGTCGTCAGCCCCGATATTAAGTCCCAGGATCTTGTCATTGTCCTCGGACTTGGCGGATAAGATGATGATAGGGATGCTGCTGGTCTCCCGGACCTTCAGCGTGGTGCGGATGCCGTCCAGACCAGGCATCATAACATCCACGATCATCAGATCCACCTGATTCGTATCCAGAAGCTCCAGGGCGTCGTAGCCGTCGTAGGCCTTGATAACCTGAAATCCTTCACCGGTAAGATAGATGTCTATAGCTTCTACAATCTGTTTATCGTCATCACAAACCAGAATCGTCTGCATGTGAAATACCTCCTTATTGTTCCATAAATCGCTATACACAGTATACAACAAGAAATTTGTATGGTCAATGCATATTGGGGCTGTAAAAAATCCCTGAAAAACCTGTATGCGAGGAAGCACATACGGGATTTTACAGGGATTGAAGTTTGGCAAATAATCAGAAGCGGAAGATCGCTGTCCCGTAAGCCGGAAGAGGATAGGCAAAGGAGAACGGCTGATCGTCACACTCGGACTTGGTGGAGCGGTAGGTCACCTTATCATCGCCTGTTTTGTACAGGCCGTGGGTCTGGTCCAGAAGCAGGGAGTAGTTACCCTTTTTGGGAACTCCCACCCGGTAGTCAGGCCTTGCCACAGGCGTAAAGTTGCAGATGAAGAGCAGGTTTTGTTTGCCGGTCTTGCTGCGGCGGATAAAACTGAAGATGCTGCGGTCGCTGTCATTGGCATTGATCCACTGGAATCCGTCCCAGTCATAGTCCAGGCTGTACATAGCAGGATATTTTTTGTAAATATGCAGCAGATCCTTAAAATAATCCTGTAAATCTTTGTGGAGAGGCTCCTCGGCAAGATACCAGTCCAGGGACACCTTTTCATCCCACTCGTGGAGCTGGCCGAAATCCTGGCCCATGAACAGGAGCTTCTTGCCTGGATGGCCCATCATGAACGTATAGCCCACCTTTAAGTTGGCAAATTTGTCGTCATGAAGGCCCGGCATCTTGTTGATCATGGAACATTTCAGGTGAACCACCTCGTCGTGGGACAGCACCAGGATGAAATTCTCGCTGGTGGCATAAGTCATGCCGAAGGTCATCTTGTTGTGGTTGTATTTGCGGAAATAGGGATCCAGCTTCATGTACTCCAAAAAATCGTGCATCCATCCCATGTTCCACTTGAAGCGGAAGCCCAGCCCGCCGTCCTCCGGCTTTCCCGTGACCATGGGCCATGCCGTGGATTCCTCGGCTATGACCATGGCGCCGCTGCACCGCTGGTTAACAATGCTGTTGAGGTGCTTAAAGAACTCGATAGCTTCCAGGTTTTTATTCTCGCCATATTTGTTGGGGACCCAGTTGCCGCCTGAGCGGCCGTAATCCAGATACAGCATGGAGGCTACGGCGTCCACCCGAAGTCCGTCGATGTGGTACTCTTCGATCCAGTACAGGGCGTTGGCAATGAGGAAATTAGAGACCTCATGTTTTTCGTAGTCAAATACCTTGGTGCCCCAGTCAGGGTGCTCGCCTTTTCTTGTGTCCGCGTACTCATACAAAGGCTGTCCGTCAAAGTCAGCCAGTCCATGGGCGTCCCTGGGGAAATGGGCGGGAACCCAGTCCAGGATAACACCGATGCCTTTTTTGTGGAGATAATTGACAAAATACATAAAGTCTTTTGCCGAGCCGTACCGGGAGGTGGGAGCGTAGTAGCCGGTTACCTGATAGCCCCAGGAGCCGTCAAAGGGGTGTTCCGCGATCCCCATCAGCTCTACATGGGTGTATCCCATCTCCTTTACATAATCAGCCAGCTCGTGAGCTGCCTCTATGTAAGTGTAATATCCATCTTTTTCTTCCCGGTTCATCTTCTTCCAGGAACCTAAGTGGACCTCATAGATAGAAAGGGGTGAAGAAAGAAGGTCTGTCTCCTTTCTCTTTTTCATCCACACGTCGTCCTTCCACACAAAGCCGGAGATATCGGCAGTGATGGAGGCAGTGCCCGGGCGGTACTCAGCCTCAAAGGCGTAAGGGTCGGCCTTAAACAACACTTTGCCGCTGGCTGTGGTGATGGCGTACTTGTACAGCTGGCCTGTGCCAAGGCCGGGAACAAATACCTCGTAGATGCCTGAAGACGCCAGGGCTTCCATGGGGGTGGCGTCAGGATTCCAGTCGTTAAAATCTCCTACAACGCTGACTGCCTGAGCGTGGGGAGCCCACACAGCGAAATACATGCCCTCTTTTCTTCGGTAAGTTTTGGGGTGGGCTCCCAGTTTCTCATAGATCTTGTAGTGGGTTCCTTCTCCGTAGAGATATCGGTCGGTCTCCGTAATGATGCCGGTTCCCAGTTCTTTCTTGCGTGCCATAACTTTTTGTCCTCCTCCATAAATCTTACTGCCTTTTCCCCTTTGCCGGATGTCGCGAAAAGCGCTCATGGGGCCTTCGCGGCATCCGACAGCTTTCATGCATCAATTTCCAGATTCTTAAATCTGCGGAGCAGAAACTGATACCGCAGCTGCGCGGCATTCAGTTCATAGATATAGCAGTCGATCAGCGTAGGGTCCACCACTTGCTCAAAGTGATTTCTCACGGAATCAATCTTGTGGCGGGTCTGCTCAATCTGCGCCCGAAGAGCCTGTCTTTCCCGAAAGCGGGTCGTGGCTGCACCTAATTTTTTACCATGTCTCATATTCCATCATCTCCTGAATAAACTATAGTGGTTATAGAAACAGTATTTTACCGAAATGGAATTTTTATACATGGAGATAGATTCTATTTTACCATCTTACAGGCGGATGGTCAACGGAGAGTGATAAAAAATAAACAAATGAGAGAAAAAAATTAAAAAACATATTGACATTTTACCTAAAGGCGTGCATAATAGAGAAACAGTCAGCAAATTCACAGAGATTCATTTTATCAGATTATTCAGTTTTTGTTGTACCGCCTGTTTCGGGCAGAGATTTCCGTGAGAGATGGATGAAAGGAAAAAGGGAGGTGAGGTGTTTATTTTTGTCAATTCAGGGCTTTTGCTTGTGATCCTTATGGTGGGAGCTGGGTATGATATCCGGGAGCAGAGGATTCCTAACTGGTGGTGTCTTTTGGGGTGTCTGTGTGGTTTGTGCCTCACATGGGGAACAGCTCC
>Ga0137306_103223_pt1 | contig 12397 bp, 10 predicted proteins | sample Inofroosms_March_FD_97187 | JGI IMG/M metagenome (GOLD analysis project Ga0137306, IMG submission 97187) | Mouse cecal microbial communities from Vienna, Austria - N-Acetylneuraminic and N-Acetylglucosamine D2O microcosms_March | ecosystem: Host-associated > Mammals > Digestive system > Large... | reverse complement strand
AATTAGGGGTTGGGAACTGTGCCAATATACTGATGCAGTATTTCGAAAAGCTGGAATATATTTAAAGACGGAACCAAAAAAGACAGGGAAGTGCACGTTTGCCGCTGCCCTGTCTTTTCAATTTCATTCTGCTGGGGAACGGCCGTCTCACCTAAGCCCGGCCCCGTCCCTGCTATTCTTCGTCCGAAGCATCTTCCTCGGAGTCCGAAACGTCTTTTTCCTGGTCTTCATCGTCCGCGTCATCCGCATCGTCCTTTTTCTCGTCGGAGGAAGCTTTCTTGTCGTCCTTCGCATCCTCGTCCTCAGCCTTGGGGATGGCGATTCCCTGGTATGCGAATCCGATCTTCTGCCATACCTCGGCGTTGACGGACATCTCCGTATCCTCCCTCCACTTTTTCAGAAGAGAGTCGTACTGTTCGTCCTTCCGCTCCTTCACGATCCGCTCTTTTTCCTGATCCGTTGCTTCCCGGTCAAAAAGGCTGGTGACCTTTGCTACATACAGACCGCCATCGGAATCGATGGCATCCGTCACCTCATTCTCCTTCAGCTTATCCGCAGCCTTCACAACATCCACATAAGGAGCGGTCATCTCGGAATTAAAAGATGCGGTCTCTACTTCCAGGCCCTCTTTTTCCGCGGCTGCGTCGATGTCCTTCTCCTCGCTGTCCTGCAGCTCCTTGGCAAATTTCTCCGCCTTTTTCTTGAGAGCTTTCTTCTCATCATCCGACATGGTCTCGCTCTGGCCGTCTTCCCCTTCCTTCGCGTATTCAAAATACACATACTTCATGATCTTCTTGGCCGCTTCTTCGTCGGAAACCTCCTCGTCCACGCCTTCTCTCATGGAGACGTCCATCTTCTCCTCGATTGTGGCGAGCCTCAGATATTCCTCGATATATTTTTTATAACCGGACACCACTTCTTTTGCTTCCAGCGCATTGCCTTCTTCAAAATCAGCCGCCGCCTTCGCGATCGCCTTCTCTTCCTCTTCCGTCACCGTCACGCCGTATTCGTCCGCGTGCTGGCTCAGAATGTAGAAATTCTCCAGGTCCTCCATGAGCCCGCTCTTGACGTAGTTCTCATAGGATTCCTCTCCCCACTGCTGCATCCAGAACTCCGCCGGAGTCTCCCCAGTCAGGGTGGTATAGTAATTCTCATAACGGGACTGCATCATCCTTGAGTAAAAATTCGCAACCCCGTAGGAAACCTCGGCATCCCCGATGACTGCCACCACCTCGTCATGATTCACCTCCGGGGTGCTGCACCCCATCAGCAAACCTGCTGCAAGCGTTCCTGCCGCTGCCGCAGCTACACATCTTCTTTTCAACACCTTCATGTTATCCTCCTAAAGTATCTTATAAATGAAATACCTGTGCGGAACCTGTCCGCATACAGTATGATTATAATCCGTTTTTCCTATTCTAACAAGCCTTTTATTGCATTTAACAGGTTTTTCACAAGTTCCAGGATGTCCTCATCCTTTTCTTTGCCCGACTTATTTCGCTTCCGATAGATAAAACAGGGCGGATTATCTGCCCTGAACACCAGATTGCCGCGCCATGCCGCGATCAGCTCCGGAATCTTCTGAGGCTGTACCTTGGCCCTCTCGTACATGATCAGCTTTAGTTCGCCGCCCTTTTCCTCCACGCTGGTCACGTAGGCCGAGTGGGCCAGCGATTTCAAAAGCGCGATCTGGAGAAGCTGCATCACCTTTTTCGGGATATCTCCAAACCGGTCGATCAGCTCATCCACCATGTTTTCCATCTCTTCTTCGTTTTCCACGGCCGCGATCCGCTTGTAGATATCCAGCTTCTGGTACTCGTTGGAAATGTAGGAATCGGGGATGTAGGCGTCCACATTCAGATCCACCGACGTGCCGAAGATCTCCATCTCCAGCTCTCCCTTCTCCTGCTTCACCGCCTCGTTGAGCATCTTGCAGTACAGGTCGTATCCCACCGACTCCATATGCCCGTGCTGCTCCGCCCCGAGCAGGTTTCCCGCGCCGCGGATCTCCAGGTCCCGCATGGCGATCTTGAAGCCCGAGCCCAGATCCGTAAACTCCCGGATGGCGGCCAGACGCTTTTCCGCCACCTCCTGCAGAAGCTTATCCTTCCGGTACAGCAAAAATGCATATGCCATCCGGTTGGAACGCCCCACCCGTCCCCGGAGCTGGTAGAGCTGGGACAGCCCGAACCGGTCCGCGTCGCGGATGATCATGGTATTGGCGTTTGGAATGTCCAGCCCGGTCTCAATGATGGTGGTGGACACCAGCACGTCAATGTCCCCGTTGATGAAATCATACATGATATTTTCCAACTGCCGCTCATTCATCTGCCCGTGGGCAAAGGTCACCGCCGCGTCCGGCACCAGCTTCTGCACATGGGCCGCCACGTCCGCAATGTCGTTGACCCGGTTGTGCACATAGTAGACCTGTCCGCCCCTGGACAGCTCCCGCTCCATGGCCTCCCGGACCATCTCGTCGTTGTATTCCATCACATACGTCTGGATCGGCATCCGGTCCATGGGCGCTTCCTCCAAGACACTCATATCCCGGATTCCGATCAGGCTCATATGCAGTGTCCTGGGGATCGGCGTGGCCGTCAGCGTGAGCACGTCCACGCTCTCCCGGAGCTGCTTGATCTTCTCCTTGTGGGTCACACCGAACCGCTGCTCCTCGTCTATGACCAGAAGCCCCAGATCTTTAAAGCCCACGTCCTTGGACAAAAGCCGATGGGTGCCGATGGCAATGTCCACCAGCCCCTTTTTCATATCCTCCACGGTTTTCTTCTGCTCTGCCGGAGTCCGAAACCTGCACAGCAGGTCGATCCGCACCGGAAAGTCCTTCATCCTCTGGACAAAGGTATTGTAATGCTGCTGGGCCAGAATCGTGGTGGGAACCAGATAAACCACCTGGCGGCTCTCCTGAACCGCCTTAAAGGCCGCCCGGATGGCAATCTCCGTCTTGCCGTAGCCCACGTCCCCGCAGACTAAGCGATCCATGATCTTACGGCTTTCCATGTCCCGCTTGGTATCCTCAATGGCCTGAACCTGGTCCTCCGTCTCCTCGAAGGGAAACATCTCCTCAAATTCCCTCTGCCATACCGTATCCGGCCCGTATACATAGCCGTCCGCCTCCTGCCTCGCCGCATAGAGCCGGACCAGGTCCTTGGCGATGATCTGAACCGCCCGGCGAACCTGCTTCTTGGTCTTCATCCACTGCCCGGTGCCCAGCTTGTTCAGCTTGGGCTTGGCGCTGTCTGCCCCGGCGTACTTCTGAATCAGGTTGAGCTGGGTTGCCGGGATATAGAGGACGCCGCCCTCCGCGTAGGCGATCTTCATATAATCCTTGGTCACCTTTTCCACCTGGATCTTTTCGATCCCGTGGTAAATGCCCAGCCCGTGGTTCTCGTGCACCACATAGTCCCCGGGCTTCAACTCGGTAAAGTCCTGGATCTTCTGCCCCTCATAGGTCTTCCGCCGCTTTTTCTTCTTCTGCCGTCCGAAAATATCCGTCTCCGAGATGACCGTGAACTTCAGAAGGGGATACTCATACCCCTCCTCCACATGACCGTAGGCCGCCAGGATCTCTCCGGGCTTCACCTCCCGCTCCAGGTTCTCACTGTAGAAGCTGCTCAGGTCATAATCCCTGAGATCCTCCGCCAGACGCCTGGCCCTGGTGCGCGACCCGGACAGCAGCACCACCCGGTAGCCGCTGCGTTTCAGCCGCTTCAAATCCCGGGTAAGCATCTCAAAGCTGTTGTTGTAGGGGTTCACTCCCTTAGTCTCGATGCGGTAGGTCTTACGCAGGCAAAAATCACCGCACTTGGATTCCAGCGTTGTAAAGCCGATCCCCGAAAAGCGGTTCATCCGTTCCACAACCTCCCGGGAGGAAAAGATTTTCAGCTTCTCCTCCTCCGGTCCCATCCCGGCCTTTTCCCGGTTCTCCCGGCTCTCCCGGTATTCCTCCTCCGCCTCTTTGGCCCGTTCCAGAAGCCGGACAGGCTCATCCAGCAAAAGGATCATCTCCTCTTTGGGAAAATAATCCAGGAAGGAAACCAGGCTCCAGGAATCGTCGGAAAGCTCCGCCGCCGGGTAGAGATCAATGGATTCCAGGTTCTCAATGGAACGCTGGCTTTCCACGTCAAAGGCCCGGATCGAATCGATCACATCCCCCCACAGCTCCAGCCGCACCGGGGACTCCTCCGTCAGCGGATAGATATCCAGGATTCCGCCCCGCACGGCAAACTGCCCCGGGCTGTCGATCTCCGTCTCCCGGTCATATCCCATGCCTGAAAGGTCTGCCTGAAGCCTGGAAAAATCCACGCTCTCCCCCGCCTCCAGATGAATCTTCCGGTTCAGAAGCTCCTCCCGGGAAGGAAGTCCGTCCAGAAACGCATCCATAGTCGTAATGATGGCCAGGCCATTTTCTCCTTCTGTCTCCTTCTTTCCCGCGCCGTATTCCAGCAGCGCGCGGGCCACCTCCATCCTTTGGCTTAACAGATACTTCCCTTTGATGTCCGCATGGTAGAACAGAAGGTCCCTGGCCGGATAATAGAGCACGCTTTCATCCAGAAAACGGTACTCCTCCCACGCCTTTTTTGCTTTTTCCTCACTGGAAAAAACGATGAGTCTGTATCCATACCCATCGCCCAATTCATACATCAGATGTGTTTTTTGAGAGTTCACGCACCCTGCGATCTGCAGGAGCCCTTCCCCTTTTTTTCGTTCCTGTATAATCTCTTCATAATCCGCAAGCTCATGCAGCGGCGCCAATAAAGCTCTCACGATCCCTACTCTTCTTTCTTTTTTCGATTATACTCATTCATTGCGGTTTCAATCCTTCCCTCCATAATCGTCTCTGCCGCACAGACCGCCATCTCATATCCTTCTTCCATCAATTGCTGCTCTGCCTTGGAAAAATGCCCCAGCACATAATCCGCCAGATCCATCTTCGGCGGCTTCTCCCCGACCCCCACCTTGATGCGCGGGAAGAACTGTCCCCCGATCTGTGAGATGATGTTCTTGATCCCGTTATGGCCTCCGGCGCTCCCCTTTGCGCGAATCCGAAGCTGCCCCGTACCGAGACTGACATCATCATAGATCACCAGCAGTTCCGTGGCCACGTCCACCTGGTAAAAATTGACCAGGCTGCGGACACTCTCCCCGCTCAGGTTCATGAAGGTCTGCGGTTTCGCCAGAATCACCTTCTTTCCATGGATCATGCCTTTTCCCATCAATGCCCTGTGCTTCTTTATATTTACAGAAATATTATATTTTTCGGAAATCCGATCTATAACCTCAAACCCCGCGTTATGTCTTGTCCCTTTATACTCCCTCGAGGGATTGCCCAGTCCCACAATCACAAACATCTAGACTTGCACCTCCATTTTTCTGTCCGTACAGGCGCCCGGCCTCTTTTTCTCCCGTTTCCGGCCGTTTCACAAGGTATGCCCAGGGGGCACCCCATCATGGCCATTCGGCCGTTTCACAAGGTATACCCAAGGGGCATCCCATTATGGCCATTCGGCCGTTTCACAAGGTATACCCAAGGGGCATCCCATTATGGCCATTCGGCCGTTTCACAAGGTATATTTCTCTTCTCTTTGTCATACACTATAAAAAATGCACTTTGGGAGGTTACTTTCATGAGTTCCAAAACCAAAATCATAGTTCTGCATATGAAAGAAATCATTTACACTGCCATATTCGCCGCACTTGGCATCCTGCTCATCATCCTGCTTGTCTTTATGTTCCGTCCCGACGGAAAAAAGCAGCCTGCAGGCGCCTCTGCGGAGAAGCACTATACCCCCGGAATCTATACCTCTACACTCACACTGAACAATGCCGATCTGGAGGTAGAAGTATCTGTAGATGAATCCCGCATCAACTCCATCCGGTTCTCCAATCTGGATGAAAGCGTCACTACGATGTTTCCGCTGATCCAGCCGGCCATCGAAGACATCGCCGAGCAGATCTACGATACACAGTCACTGGAAAACATTACGCTCTCCGGGCAGTCTCCCTATACATCCCAGGTCATCCTGGATGCCATTGCCGAAACCGTAGAAAAAGCCGCAGTCGATTAGGCTGCGACTTTTTTCTGCTGCCTTTGCCATATGGCTTCAAACCAATACCGCCATACCACGTTCACTTAGCCTTCTACGATCAGATACTGCCCGTTCGGCAGTGAGAACACCTCGGATGCCTCTTCGATCTCGTCTTTCCCCATGCTGCTCACATCAATCCCGTTCTCTTCGAGATATTCTTTTACATCATCCAGCGTATCTACCACGACTGCCATGCAGTCCTCCAAAAACGCCTCTGCCTCTTCCATCGTGCCTGCAACCGGTTCGTCAAACAATTGAGACTGCTTCTCCAAAAAAGTCAACAGACATTCCTCACTATATTCACCCATCTTTTTTAACCTCCCTATTCCTTGATCAGCTTTATGATCTCTTCCGGAGAACCGGCAATATGCTCTGCGCCTGCCTCCAAAAGAACTGAGCGGCCCCGGAAACCCCATGTCACACCGATGGTCTTCATATGTGCGTTGGTTCCCGTTGCAATATCTACCTCCGAATCCCCGATATATACGGTGTCCTCCGGGGAAATCCCCAACTCCTCCGCGATCTGCAGAGCCGCCTGTGGATTCGGCTTTCGGGGTATGTTCTCCTTCTGGCCCTGGATCCTCCAAAATACATCCCTGCCGAAAACGGCTTCCGCCACATGAACCGTCTGACGGTGGGGCTTATTCGAAAGCACCGCCAGCTTTAACCCCTCCTGCCTCAGCGCTGTGAGCAGTTCGGGAATCCCTTTATAAGGTACTACATGATATGTGCAGTTGGCGTCAAATATGCGTCCATAGATCCGCATCGCTTCATCAAGCCTGCCCAGGTCGGTCTCTCCTGCTTCCAGAAGCGACCTCTCCATCAGAACCCGGGCGCCGTTGCCTACAAACTGCCGGCACTTGTCTGCCGTCACCGGCAAAAGCCCCATCTCCTTCAAGGTCTCATTCACTGAAAATGTGAGTGAATCCAACGTATCGGTCAGTGTTCCATCCAAGTCAAAAATACAAAGTCTGTACATGGCAGATCATACCCTTCTTTTTATATAGTTAATCATAGTATGAAGCCATGGAAATTTCAACTAAAATTTTTCATTTTTTTCAATTTATCGTCTTCTTTGTGCTATTTTCCCAGTAAATACTGGCGCATCACCTTCAAAGCATTCTTCTCCAGGCGGCTGACCTGGGCCTGGGAGATCTTGATTTCGTCCGCCACCTCCATCTGCGTCTTTCCCTCAAAAAAGCGCAGCCTGATGATATAGCGCTCCCGCTCGTTGAGCCGTTCCATGGCCGCTTCCAGGGATAATTCCTCGATCCAGTTCTCCTCCCGGCTCTTTTTATCGCTGACCTGGTCCATCACATACAGGGCGTCCCCCCCGTCGCTGTACACGGGCTCATACAGGCTCATAGGCGCCTGGATGGCATCCAGGGCAAAGACGATGTCCTCCTTGGCGATCCCGATCTCCTCGGCGATCTCCTGCATGGTCGGCTCCTTCATATATTTGCGCATATACCCTTCCTTGGCATAGATGGCCTTATAGGCCGTATCCCGCAGAGAGCGGCTGACCCGGATCGAATTATTGTCCCGCAGATACCTCCGGATCTCGCCTATGATCATAGGCACCGCATAAGTAGAAAACTTCACCTCCCGGTCAGGGTCAAAGTTGTCCACCGCCTTCATCAGCCCCACGCATCCGATCTGAAACAGGTCGTCCGCATTTTCATTGCTGTTCGTAAAGCGCTTGATCACGCTCAGAACCAGACGGAGGTTCCCCTTGATATATTCTTCCCTTGCCGCTTCGTCTCCCTTTTTAATGCGCGCAAACAAAGCTTCCTTCTCTTCTTCTTTTAAGAGCGGAAGCTTCGCCGTATTCACACCGCATATTTCTACCTTGCTCAACGCCATCGTTCAAATCCTCCTGCCAGTTATCATAAAAAATAATCTAGTAGAATTTTTCTCACTCTGACGATTTGTTATTCCTTTTGACACGGAATTAAAAAAACTTTTAGCCCTTGACAAACATTCCCGTTTTCTTTTGTTTTCCTTTTCCGCCCATAATATCAGCCATAGGCCGGCAGTCTGCCTGCATCGGCCCATGGCTGCTTCTCACCGCATATGCGGCGTTTGTTCGTTATCTGATCTCCCACTTATCCGCAAGGTTCAGAATCTGGGATTCGAACTTTGCCTTATCCTTATTGGCCATGCCCTCGCATTTTGCAGCCACTTCCATAAGCCATCTAGCTGCCGAAAGCAGACGTTCTGTCGCCGCATCCGCTTTCTTCTGCACCGGTTTCTTCGTCTTAACCGGAATCCGCACGCCCTCGGAAAGGATCTCATCTGTGATCAGATCCGCCTCGCCTCCCGGGAACGGCGCAAAAGCCGGACAGCCGAACTTCTCTTCCACTGTCCGGGCAAATTCTTCGGTCACCGTGTCCTCGCCGTGTACGACAAACACACGCTTCGGGGTCTTTTTGAAGCCTTCCAGCCAGTTCAGCAGTCCGTCCAGGTCCGCATGTCCGCTGATGCCCTTCAGGCTTTCGATCCGCGCCCGCACCTCAATGGTCTCGCCAAAGAGCTTTACTTCCTTCTCCCCTTCCAAAATCCGCCGGCCCAGCGTGCCTCCCGCCTGATAGCCCACGAACAGGATGGTACATTCCTCCCGCCACAGATTATGCTTCAGATGGTGGCGGATACGCCCTGCCTCGCACATGCCGGAGGCGGAAATGATGACCTTCGGCCTCTCGATAAAGTTGATCTGCTTGGAATCCTCACTGCCTGTAGAAATCTTCAGTCCCGGGAACACCAGCGGGTTGATCCCGGAATTGACCAGCTTCAAAGCCGCCTCGTCAAAACAGCCTTTCATATTCTTCGTGAAGACCTTGGTGGCCTCAATTGCCAGAGGACTGTCCAGGTAGACCTCAAAATCCGAATATTCCGGAAGCAGGTTCTGCTCCTTGATCTCACGGATGAAATACAAAAGCTCCTGGGTGCGCCCCACCGCAAAGGAGGGGATCACCACGTTGCCTCCCTTGTCAAAGGTCTCCTTAACGATCTGCGTGAAGGTCCCGATATAGTCCACCTTCTCCGTGGAATGCAGCCGGTTCCCGTATGTAGATTCGATGACGACGTAATCCGCTTCCTCCGTATATGTGGGCTCCCGTAGGATGGGCTGGTTATGGTTGCCCACGTCGCCGGAAAATACGATCTTGCGCTGCTCCCCGTCTTCCGTTACCCAGACCTCGATACTTGAAGACCCAAGCAAATGTCCCACATCTGTGAAACGAATCTCAATCCCCTCGCAGAGCTGGATTCTCTGCCCGTAGCCGCAGGGGCTGAACAGCTCAATGGCATTCAGTGCATCCTCCATCACATAGACCGGTTCGTATTCCGGATAGCCGGCACGCCGGCCTTTTCTGTTGCGCCACTCCGCCTCAAATTCCTGGATGTGGGCGCTGTCACGGAGCATGATATTGCAAAGATCCGATGTGGCGAACGTACTTACCACCTCTCCTTTGAACCCATCCTTCACAAGCTTCGGAATCATCCCCGAATGGTCAATATGCGCATGTGTCAGCAGCACGTAATCGACCTCATCTGCCGCGATCGGAAGCCCCGGATTCTCATACAGATCAATCCCCTGTTCCATACCGCAGTCCACCAAAACGTTCTTCCCTGCCGCCTGCAGCAGATGACAGCTTCCTGTCACCTCGTGAGCAGCCCCTACAAATGTCAGTTTCATTCTCTTCACCACGCTCTCCTGCAGTCTTTTCCCTGCAAATCAAAATGATTAGTCCTGTGAATATTATAGCATTGTATCGGTGAAGCGTAAAGAGATTTTTGCCGCAGGTTTGCCGGTTTACTGGTATCGGACCATTTCCCGTTTGAGGCGCTGCATGATCTTTTTCTCAAGCCGGGAGATATACGACTGGGAGATGCCCAGGTAGTCCGCCACCTCCTTCTGGGTCTTCTCCTCCCCGTCCGGGTTATCCAGGCCGAAGCGCATGCGTACGATCAGTTTTTCCCGGCTGGACAGCTTGTTGATGGCTTTCACCAGGAGCCGCCGCTCCGCCTCATTTTCCAGATCCTTGGTAATCGTGTCCTCCTCGGTCCCCAGGATGTCGGAAAGCAGCAGTTCGTTGCCGTCCCAGTCCACGTTTAAAGGTTCGTCGATGGAGACTTCCATCTTCGTCTTATTGTTCCGCCGCAGGTACATCAGGATCTCATTTTCGATGCATCTAGAGGCGTAAGTTGCCAGTTTGATATTTTTATTCGGGTTGAAGGTATTGATCGCTTTGATCAGCCCGATGGTTCCGATGGAGATCAGATCCTCCACCCCGACCCCAGTATTGTCAAATTTTTTTGCTATGTATACGACCAGGCGGAGATTGTGTTCGATGAGCAGCTTTTTCGCCTGCTCATCCCTCTCGGTTCCAAGGTTCTCGATCACCTCCGATTCTTCCTCTGTCTCAAGCGGCGCCGGAAGCACCTCCGATCCTCCGATGTAGTGGATTTCCTTCTGATTGGAAAAGAAAATCCCCCTGAAATCCGGTATGATTTTCAGCTTAAACTGCCGTGGTACCGCTACCTTAACAACCATTCTTTCTTCCTCCTTTTTTCAGTCACAGATATTTCAGTATGTCAGGACATCCGGATTTAAGATCATCTGGTACTCCTCCTGTCCGGAAATTGACCCTTCACAGATTCCGATGATCGGACGCTGTATTCGAAACTCCCCCTTTTTTCCGGACAGAAAGACCTCCATCTGTTCCGCCCGGAATACCGGCATGACCCCTTCCCCGCCCACCGTGCGGTAAGGGATATACCGTACCCCTGTCTGTTCTCTTTCTTTCTCCAGTATTTTTTGTGCGCAGGCCGGGTCGATCACGCTCACCGGCTCTCCGGATACGGGGTCGGTCAGGGCGTTTCCCGTATCCAGCAGCGCATGCATCCTGTACTTTTCAAGCCCTGTATGCAAAACCACTTCACAAAGCCGCTCTTTTTCGTTTCTGAGGCGGGCCAGGTACTGCCAGGCCCCGCAGAGCAGATAGTATATGGGGACTGCCGCGGCAAAAAACAGGCTTCCTGTCCGAACCCAGGGCTTAAGGATCATGAGCATCCCGCCCATCAAAAAGGCCGACACGTACAGCAGGCCGAAGGCCCTCACAAACTCCCTTCCCTTACGCACCTGCAGGCCGATCCGAAGCATCACGCTGCTGATACCCGCATAATAGATAGGGATCTTTACCGCGGACGGCAGCGGCAGCCACACAAGCGCACAGGTGAGGGCTGCCCCCAATGCGCCTCCCAAAAACACGCGGCTGTTTCTCACCGGACATCCCAGTACCCTTTTTACTGCCAGAAGAAGCAGGGAATCCATCATAAAATTGATCAGGAACAATACATCTATGTACAGCTCATAATACATGTTTCATTTTCATCTCCCGGACAACCTCGGAACAAGTCCTCATGCAAAACATATTATATGCTTATCCAAATCGAATTTTTGTCAGATGCTGACGAGACTTTTAGATTATATTTCGACAAGATGCGCGGTTTTAGCGCAGACATCTTTTCTGTCAGGAATCGAAAAAATCCGCCTTTCCGAAGTCAGAAAGACGGATCTGTGCTTTATTTCTTAAAAAAATCCGGTATCTTGATAGACTGCTCCTTGACGCTGCTTGCTGAAGCTCTGGGCTGAATCGTAGGAGACGGGCCGCCTATCGGCCTTGTCCCTGCCGGCGCTCTGGTGCCCATATTCCGCATTGCACCGCCGTCCATAGGCATCCGGTTCACCATATCACCGGAGGGAAGGATGGAACCCATCTTCTGCTGTCCTTCCAGCCTTGCTTTCAGCTTGGAAGAACTGCCGCCTACGTTATGTAAGCCCGTGGCAATTACGGTAATCTTCGCTTCGTCAGACTTGGAGTCATCATAAGTAGCACCGAAGATGATGTTGGCATTCTCCCCGGCGAGCTCCTGTACAAATTCTGCCGCATCCGACGCGTCCATCAGAGTGATATCGCCGGATACATTGATAATTACATGGGAAGCACCCTGGATCGTGGTCTCCAGCAGAGGACTTGCCACTGCCTGCTTCACAGCCTCAAGCGCCTTGTCGTCCCCGCGTCCCTCACCGATACCGATGTGGGCAATTCCCTTATCCTTCATAACGGTCTGGACGTCCGCAAAGTCCAGATTGATCAGGGACGGCACGTTGATCAGGTCCGTGATGCCCTGGATACCCTGCTGCAGTACCTCATCCGCCTTCTTCAGAGCCTCCGGCATGGTAGTCCTTCTGTCTACCACCTCCAGCAGCTTGTCGTTTGGAATGACGA
>Ga0137306_103222_pt1 | contig 12400 bp, 10 predicted proteins | sample Inofroosms_March_FD_97187 | JGI IMG/M metagenome (GOLD analysis project Ga0137306, IMG submission 97187) | Mouse cecal microbial communities from Vienna, Austria - N-Acetylneuraminic and N-Acetylglucosamine D2O microcosms_March | ecosystem: Host-associated > Mammals > Digestive system > Large... | reverse complement strand
ATGGATAAGCTGCTGCGGAAAATGGGGCTCTCCGGGCGGAGCATCGTCCCCATGCTGGTGGGATTCGGCTGTACGGTGCCCGGGGTTATGGCTACCAGGACGCTGCCGTCGGAGCGGGACCGGAAGATGACGATCTTATTGACCCCATTTATGAGCTGCTCGGCAAAGCTGCCGATCTATGGATTTTTTACGGCGGTCTTTTTCCCGGAGCATGCGGCGCTGGTGATGATCGGGCTGTATGTGCTGGGTATCCTGCTTGGGGTTCTGTCGGCGCTGGTGTTGAAGAAAACGATCTTCAAAGGGGAGGCGGTGCCTTTTGTGATGGAGCTGCCCAATTACCGGATGCCGGGCATGAAAAATGTGGGGCATCTGCTGTGGGATAAGGCAAAGGATTTCCTGCAGAGGGCATTTACGGTGATCTTTATTGCGACCATTGTGATCTGGTTTTTGCAGACCTTTGATTTTGGATTGAATATTGTAGATAATTCCCACGACAGCATGCTGGCCGCTGCTGCGGGTCTGCTGGTGCCGTTTCTGCGGCCGCTGGGAATTGGGGACTGGAGGATCTCAACCGCGCTGATCACGGGATTTATGGCGAAGGAAAGCGTGGTGGCGACATTGTCCGTGCTGTTTGGGTCCACGGAAGCGATCGCCGCTGTGCTGACGCCCCTTGCGGCGGCAAGCCTCCTGGTGTTCTGCCTGCTGTATACGCCTTGCGTGGCGGCGATCGCGTCGGTGAAGCGGGAGCTGGGCGCGAAGTGGGCCGTCGGGGTCGTGCTGGGGCAGTGCCTGATCGCCTGGGGGGCGGCAGGCGTGGTGCGGCTGGTCGGGGTGGTGCTGGGGCTGGGGTGAGAGAGGTTGGATCAAGTCCGCTCATTCGAAACGTACTTTTTCAATCATACAGGGTCATAAGAAAGATAGCCCAGATGGATCAGCAGCGTCAGTACATCATCCCGGTTGCGGAACGTGATCAGATCATTGGAGAACCCATTGGTATCTACGCTGACTTCGACGCCGCCCAGAAGCCGGGCGATAGTCCCGGACAGGCCGTCGAATGGATTCAGATACTTTCCCATGCTTTCGACACCTCATGTAAAAAGTATTTCATCCTGTGGTTATGGAAGCAAGCGGATATGGGAAACGAAATATTATGAAACGGCCGATTTTCCATAAGGGGATTCCTTTGTGGACAGCCTGCTCATCCAGCTTCTCCGTTTGAATACGATTAAAGTCATACTAAGCCGGATCAATTCCTCCTGGGACAGGATGAAATAAACCCATTCCACGGGCAGATGGAACAGGAACGCAGTCATCAGCCCTAAGGGTACGCCTGCCAGCCAGGTTTCCACAATGTCGATCATCATGATGTAGGTGGTCTTTCCGCCGCTGCGCACCACTCCGCCGCCCAGGATCATATTGGCGACCTTCACAGGGGCCAGGGCAGAAAAGGCAAGCAGCAGTCTGGCCGCGGTGTCCCGCACATGGGGCTCGACATGATAAAACGTCACATAGACCCCTCTCAGGCCGATCAGCAGTGCCGACAAAATGAGCGAGCCTGCGATTCCGTAGCACACCAGTTTTTTCGATTCCTGATACGCTTCCTCGTATTTGTCCGCGCCCAGCCGTTTGCCGATCAGGATTCCCGCAGCCTGGGAAACGCCGCTCAACGCCCCGATGAATAACCCCTGGATCGGGCCGGTCATGGACATGGCGGCCAGGTCTCCCGGTTTTAAATGTCCATAGATAAAGGTGTTCACATTCTGTCCCAGGCTCCAAAGCAGTTCTGTGACCAGGATAGGAAGCAGCATTATAAGGTATTGCCGGTAACCATCTGTTCCAAGAGAGAGGGAAAACCGAAAATCCTTTTGCTCCCGTAGGTGGACCAGGCAGAAAACGGCCAGCATCAGCAGCATATTGACAGCCTGAGAGATCACGCTGGCCGCTGCCGCGCCTCTGACGCCAAACGCCGGAAGCCCGAAGTGCCCGAATATCAGAACATAGTTCAGCCCGGTATTCACAACCGCTGAAATGATTCCGGCGGCAAGGGGCCAGACAGCCCGGCCCAGGCAGCGGACCATAACGGCCAGGATCGAGGATATGCCCATAGGGAGATATGTCCAAAGGATGCAGGTCAGATAATTTTGTCCAGCGTTGAGGAGCGCCGGGTCATCCTTGATGTAGAGTCCCACGATCTGTCCCGGAAACAGAGCGCACAGCGCGGTAAACAGCAAAGCCAGAGCTATGGCCGCAGTCAGATTGACCGTCAGGCTGCGGTCCGCCATTTCTCTGTTTTCCATACCCAGGTATTGGGAAATCATGATCCCGGCAATGGCAGCTACCGCTCCAAGCACAACGGAATAAATAAACGCAGGACGTCCCGCAACCTCCACCGCGGCCACCGCCGTACTTCCCAGCTGTCCGACCATCAGTTGGTCGATCATAGAGAAAGAGGACTGCAGCATAGATTGAAGCCCCACCGGGACGGCGATTCCAACCACGCTTGCCAGAAAGGATTCTTTTTTCATAAAATATCACCCGCCTTTCCTACAAGTATATCGGGAAAGACGGGCGTTTTCAATGGGTTAATCGCATAACCTTTTGGGTTAATCACATAACCTGAAACCGCAGCTTCATTGGCCGGATGCCTTGCAGCGGGGTGCAGGGCACCGAGAACAGTCACTATACCCTCTTGCAGCTGTTCCGTTCGACTAATTTGACGGGGATGGTAATATTTTCGGTATACTCGGGCTGCTTCTTCATCTGGTTCAGCAAACGGATGGCCATCTGCGCCCGCAGCTGATAGTCCTGCCGCACGGAGGTCAGGGATGGAACGACCTGTTCGCAGAGATCACTGTCATCAAAGCCAATGATAGAAATATCGTCGGGAATTTGAATGCCGGAGCTTTGTAAAAAGCGAATCAGATCGACGGCGTAGAAATCCGACACGGCAAAAATGGCGGTGAAACCGCAAAGCTTAGAAAAATGCTCCCGGTAATAACGATCCCGCATTTCCTTTTGCATGGGAATCTTCATGAAATCTGCCTGAAAGCCCAAGCCGCTGCACAGACCCTCATAACGCTGCTGATCCATACATTCCTGATTATCCGAGACGCAGAGAACCTTTCGATGCCCCAAACGATGGAGATATTCGCCCACCTGACGTCCGCCGTCCCGGTCGTCAAGCTGAAGATTGCAAATCCTTCCCCTGTTTTCAAAGTAGCCGTCATAAACGACGAAGGGGATGTGGATGCGGCTGCGGAGCTCCTGATACTCATGGTCGCAGAAGCCCAGAATCACCATACCTGCCATATTCCACATAGACGCGAATTTAACGGTTCCCAGCAGATCGGTGGTTTTTTTGAGCATCATGAAGTAATCATTTTGTTCGATCTCGTCCGCTAAGTAGTTGATTGAGGATGCGATAAACGGGTCTGTCAGCGCCCGGCCTTCATACTTTTCATGATCGTTGATGATCACTCCGATGATCCGGGAGCTGTTCTGCGCCAAAAGCGTTGCAGCCATATTGGGGATATAGCCCCGTTCCTCCAGCTTTTCCTGCACTCGTTTGATTGTCTGAGCGGAAATTTTTTTCGTTTTCCCATGGATCACATTGGAGACGGTGGCGGTGCTGACGCCCACCTCATTCGCAATATCTACGATCCGTACTTTGCCCTCTGCCCACATAAATGACCTCCTTTGCTGCGGCATGTTCTATATTTTGTAAAACGGCCGGATGGCCGTAACGGGGTGCCCTTGGGGTATACATCACCGAATTATAGCAGAACTTTAGCAAGCGGACAAGCTGAAAAACAAAACTCTTTCGGTAACATCATCTTTTTTATCATTTAACCGTTCAGGTAGAAAATTTTCTATAATTTTTTAAATAGGTGTTTATTTTTCGAAAAAAAGTGATAAAATATAAACAGAAGGAGGCGGTGATATGTTCTGCAAAAATTTAAAGTATTACAGATTGAAAAATAATATGTCCAGGAAAGAACTTGCCTCTTTAGCCGGCATTTCTCCCATGTCTGTCAGCTACTATGAAAATGGCGAAAGAAGGCCTGGTATGGATACCATAAAAAAACTGGCCGAAGTTTTGGGCGTGAAGGTCACGGATTTCTTGAGCAGTAGAGATGACAAGCTTGAATTTGTCCATGGAGAATTTCGGAAAGCGGCTAAGCTGTCGTTAAAGCAGCAGGATTATATCAGAGAGTCCGTGGAAGAATACATGAACCGCTTTTATTCGGTTGTGGAGATACTGGGCGGAGAAATTTTGCCGGATGCGCCGCTGTGTCATGGTTTAGAACTATCCGGTGATATTGAGAAGGATGCATTGGCAATGCGCAGATATCTTCAAATTGCTGAATTTGGTCCTGTCAGAGGTCTGGTTGAATTATTGGAAAATAAAGGGATTCTTGTTTATGTGACAGAGATGGACAGTGACGCGTTTTCAGGGATGAATGGTTTGATCAATGGAAGGCCTTATATTATTATAAATGGTAATATGAGTTCAGAAAGAATACGTTCCACGATTGCGCATGAGATGGCACATTTCATTTTTGCGTGGCCGGAAAATATGGCTGAGAGACAGGCTGAGGAAACTGCAACTGCAATAAGCGGCGCCTTTTTGCTTCCGGAAAGAGACGCGAAGAGGGAATTAGGCGTCAGAAGAACGCGTATCACCAAGGATATGACTTTGGTCTGCAGGGAGTATGGAATTTCCATGTATCTTTTGGTCAAACGCGCAAACATTTGCGGAATCATCAATGACAGTGTGGAGAAGGATTTTTACATCAGGGCCGGGCGGGCTGGCTGGAAGAAGAATGAACCGGAAAGAACGGAAAGGGAAGAACCTGTTCTTTTTATGCAGTTGGTATTCCGCGCAGTGAGTGAAAATGAGATCTCTGTGCAGAAAGGTGCAGAGCTTTTGAAGAAGCCATATACGTTTGTTATGGAGCATTGCTTTGCCGCAGAGGGGTGATGCATGAAATATATCAGCAGTGATACAACAATTTGAAAGTTAGTAAAGACATCTGTCAGAAATGGCGGGGGTCTTTTAAAATGCGACAAGGGTGTAATAGAAATCGTTTTCCTCTGCATCTGCGGAACAGCCGGATTCCGCCGGGCAGGGCGAGCTGACGGGCGTTTCGGATGAATATGGAATGATTCAAAAAGATTACAAGAATTACAGAAAGATCCAGGAGGAACTGGGAATCCATCTGCTGGATACGGAACTGTCTGCAAACAATCCATACATGCAGGGGCATATCATGACGGACGGAAATGATTTTGCTGTGATTACGGTGGAGAATTATATTTTGTGAGATACCGGCAGATATCAGCTTCTGGAAGAGGAAAACAGATATGCTTATGAAAGCGGAAATGTGTTCCTGTCGTTTATTTCATTGACTGTGAGGCTGATCCTCAGCGAAGAGTAGCTGAATCGCGGCTGGGATTGGGTGTATATTGGAATGTAACGGCTTGCAGAGAGCTATACGTCCGGGCGGGGCTATAGGGTCAATCTCGTGGAGCGTACACGTTTATCTGGGTTAGGTACACTACTTTGTAACTCCGTGCATTTCTGTAAGCGGCTATGTAATAATAGATATTTTGTGATCTTACTAATGCTGGGAAAATGATGCTGATATTCGTCAAGCATCAGTTTCTTGTGCTCTTCTTTTAGTTGTGGTTGATCAATGGAAGGCCTTATACAATTATAAATGGTAATATGAGTTCAGAAAGAATACGTTCCACGATTGCGCATGAAATGGCTCATTCCATTTTCGTGTGGCCGGAAAGAAGGATTTAGGCGTCAGAAGAACACGGGTCACCAAAGATATGACCTTGGCTTGAGGGGGGATGGAATTCCAATGAAATAAGAGGAAGAAGTTAAGGAATGTGCATAAAATAAGTATACCAAAATTATTTGTATAAAAAATATTTTTCATGTCATATTTTTTCTGTTTAATGTGTCTAAAATATATAGGAGCAAAAATATAGCTTTAGAAATGCTGTATATCCAAAAACGAAGGAGGAGAATGAATAAGAAGACAAAAAGAATTGTAGGGATGTTGTTAAGCATGGTTATGTTATTCTCATTTTCTATGACAGTTTCTGCTCAGGAAAATGAGGTAGAACAGGATGACAGAACATATCTGATTGTGAATGGAGAAGATATTGTATATGTGGGTGAGGATTATGAGAATCCAGAAACAGGGGAATATGTTCGCTGGGATACAAGTTCCCGTGGTGTAGATAAGAGTTTTTCTTTTTGCATCCGCTATTCACTTACAACTTCGGACTTTACCGTACATAGTGATAGAGTACTCGTGACTGCAAATGCCTATGTGGCAGATTTGTATGGAGTCCCAGTAAACGGATATACAGGACATCTATATACCGTTTCTATTGTGGGTTGGTATTCGAGAAATCTTCAATTTTCTGTAGGTAATTCACAATCAGGAACAATTACGGGACTAGATAATGGTGGAACCTATAAAGTGCGGATTACAAACAATGACTATTTGCCAGATACGAGAAATTTAGTAGGTAGTGGTTCTGTATCGACATTATGATTCTCAAAAATGTTTTTATTTAACAATTTAATATTTTAGTGCTAAAAATCCTGTTTATATTAGCGTAGGCTATCAGTATAGACAGGATTTTTGTATTATATATTTAATGATATTGAGCGCAAGATAAATCTGCTGCTCAATATCAAATGATGTGCACAAACGCATGAAGAAACATGTCGCTGTGCGGTTGCGGCTAACGCAATACTCACGGCAGATTTCGTCGGCCGTGAGTATAATAAAATTATATAGATGTAATATCGATTAATTCTGGTGTGTCTAAGGGATGAAAGGAGAGAAAAAATGCCGGCAGATCAAAATTTAGAGAGACTGATGAACGAGTATGGCGACGCCATCCTGCGTATGTGTTTTTTATATCTGAAGGACTATCAGCTTGCGGAGGATGCCGCTCAGGAGACCTTTATCAAGGCTATGAAATGTTATGATGCGTTTGAACATAGATCAAGTGAAAAGACGTGGCTGATCCGCATTGCGGTCAACTGCTGTAAAAATATGATGAGAAGCCGTTGGTTTCAGATTGCCCGAAATGACCTGAGGGATGATCAGGAAAAAGCGCATGATGATCCGATCGATGCGTTTTTGGAGAAGGACAGTGTGTCACGGGCGATCATGAAACTGAATGCAAATGACAGGCAGGTTATCATGCTGTATTATTACCAAGACTTGTCTGTGCATGAGATCGCGGCAGTGATCGGTAAAAAAGAAAATGCCGTATTGCAGCGCTTAAAGAGGGCGCGGGACAGATTGAAAATCATTTTAGAGGAGGCCGGATATGAATATTAATATGAAGGACACGATTGACAGGGAACTGGAGTGTATCGTACTAAGCGAGGAAATGAAAAGTCGGATTAGAAAGAAAGCAGTTTCCCGGCGAAGGGACGGGGTACTGAAATGGGCTGTGGTTTTTGCGGCAGCGGTAATCCTGGGAGGAACCGGCGCCGCAGCCGGATATCGTATGCTGATCACGCATTCGGTTAATGGAGAGGTCTTGCCTGAATTGGATCCCATGCGGGTCGTAGAGATTCATATACCAGAGGGACAGCCAGCAGCATTTGCATCTGCGGAACAGCCTGCAGCGCCTGCGCCCGCAGAACAGCCGGATTCCGCCGGGCAGGGTGAGCTGACGGGCGTTCCGGATGAATATGGAATGATTCAAAAAGATTATAAGGATTACAGAAAGATCCAGGAGGAATTGGGAATCCATCTGCTGGATACGGAATTGTCTGCAAACAATCCATACATGCAGGGGCATATCATGACGGACGGAAGCGATTTTGCGATGATCACGGTGGAGAATTATATTTTGGGAGATACCGGCAGATATCAGTTTCTGGAAGAGGAAAACAGATATGCTTATGAAAGCGGAAATGTGTTCCTGTCGCCCATTTCATTGACTGTGAGGCTGATCCTCAGCGAAGAGCAGCTGAATCGCGGCTGGGACTGGGAGTATCTTGGAATGTATCGGTTTGCGGAGAGCTATACGTCCGGGCAGGGCTATAGGGTCAATCTCGAGGAGCGTACACTGGAAAACGGAGACACGGGCAATGCTGTGCTGGAAAAAAGTGCGGTTTTTGTGGCGGATGGGGTGGAGTATACTTTGAGAGGAAGGGTTTCCATGGAAACGATGAAGGGGATTGTGGAGACGATGAAGTAAGGTTTGGCATGATTTTCAATTCTATTGAGTTGATTTTGCGTTGCAGATTGCATATAATATAGGTGCAATCCCGGAGCAAAACATTACTCTGATGTGGGGGAAACGCTTCAGGAGCTGAAAAGATGAGGCGTGATATTGTCGTGTACTGAAATTCATAGTGATTTGTTCGGGAAATGATTTCCTTAAAATCAAAAGAGATATTAATTATGGAAGGAATGTAAAAATATGTGCAAGCATTTTAATACAACTGGTCTGTGCTTCCCGGACGAGCATTATATGGTCAACATAGACGGACGCCTGGAAGAGATAAAGGGGATGGTGGACCGCGGAGAATATTTTGCTGTCAACAGGGCGCGTCAATATGGCAAAACAACGACTCTAAATCGGCTGGCTGAGAAGCTGTCGGGAGAATATATTGTTTTTTTGATCAGCTTTGAAGGAATCGAAGATGCTGTGTATGAGAACGCTGCCTCCTTTTGCCAGCGTTTTTGCCGTCTTTTATATCGTTTTCTGAGATATAATGAACGTATGACAGATGGGATTTCTGAATCTTTAAAAGAAGAACTGCGCCGGGTGCAGTCGGATAACGCCGTCAATTTGGAGGACTTATCCGACTTGATATCAGAACTATGCGGTCAGTCAGAGAAACCAGTTGTCATCATGATTGATGAAGTGGATCAGGCAGGGAATCAGAAAATATTTCTTTCATTTCTGGGGATGCTCCGACGAAAGTTTCTGTCAAGAAAAACAGAGCCCACGTTCCATTCTGTTGTATTGGCCGGAGTATACGACATAAACAATTTAAAATTAAAGGTTCGTCCTATGGAGGAGCATCAATATAATAGTCCGTGGAACATTGCGGCTGAATTTCTGGTAGATATGAATTTCTCAATCCAGGACATTGCCGGAATGCTTACAGACTATGAGCATGACCATCATACCGGAATGGACATTATGAAGATATCCGGGCTGATATATGACTACACCTCCGGATATCCATTTCTGGTATCCAGGCTTTGTCAGATTTTGGATGAAAATCTTTTGGGGAAAGAGGGGTTCCCGGATTTAGCGGCTGTGTGGACAAAAGACGGGGTGACAAAGGCTGTTAAAAAACTGTTGGCGGAATCGAACACACTGTTTGATGATCTGGTGAAAAAGCTGAATGATTTTCCCGAACTAAGACAGGCGGTTTATGCCATTTTATTTAAAGGGGAAAAGATCAGTTACAGTGCTTATAATCATGTATTTCATCTGGGGATTATGTTTGGCTTTATAAAGGAAGAGCATGAAAACATTGTAATCGCTAACCGGATTTTTGAGACACAGCTGTATAATCTTTTTATTTCAGAAGAATTGCTGGACAGCGCTATGTATAAGTCCGCGTCCATGGATAAGGACAGAAATATGTTTATCCGCGATGGACGGTTGGATATGGAGCAGGTATTGGTCAGATTTACAGAGACATTTACAGATATATATTCAGATGCAGAGGAACGTTTTATAGAAGAGAACGGACGCCGTTTCTTTTTGCTTTACCTGAAACCGATCATCAATGGCGCGGGCAATTATTATATCGAGGCACAGACGAGGAACAGGCGCAGGACAGATGTGATTATTGATTACTGCGGAGAGCAATTTGTCTGTGAATTAAAAATCTGGCATGGTGAGGAGTATAACAGGCGGGGAGAGGATCAGCTGCTCCGCTATCTGGAGGATTACCATCTTACGACGGGATATATGCTCAGCTTTAATTTTAATAAAAAGAAAAAGACGGGAGTACGGAAAATTCGGATCGGAGAACGGACGATTATTGAGGCAGTAGTGTAACTCTTATATTTGAAAAAACAGGCCGGGGCGTGAGGCCCTGGCCTTTACTGGATTGCTGGAAAGCTGTCCAGCCCTTTTTTCAAAAATTCGTTCGACACGTTCCGACAGCATCCGGGAGGAACATGAAGTTGAGAATGGCCCGGATTCTCAGGTTAAGAATCCCGTTTCGAAACATTAAAGTTGATTAGAAAACGCCTGATTTACGGGCGTTTTTCTTAATTTGAGAATCAAGGAGTATTTTTTTGTTTCATCCCGCAAATGTAGAATTATGTAGAACGTTTTTTAAGGCAGGACGGCAAAAACAGCGCTATAATAGGGTCAAACACAAACCGGCATGTGATTGGATGCATATTTCCCAAAAGGCACAGACCGGCGGACGGAAGCAGGCGTCATTCTGATGAAAGGGCCGAACGGCCATTGATCACAGGATGCTTTGCAGGCGCATTTTCCGGAACAGGAAATTGTCCCGCGCAGATATCGCCGCGATTCCGGCCAGCCAAGTTCAGCAGCTGCGGTGCCTGCTGAGGAAAGAAGTACCCGGGGTGTACGGATGTGTACTATATATAAATGAATAGAGGAGGGCTTCGTTATGTTTAATGAGGTAGTGACGGACACCAACATCGTTTACTATTTGATGATAGCGGTGGGCGCCGTCGGGGTGCTGTCAAAGGCAGTCAACCAGATTACTCTTCGCCGTCTGGTCAGGGCGGCGGGCAATATGTCCAAGAGTACACACAAACTGATAAAGCTGGTGCGGGCGAAATACGAGCACGCGCTGATGCTGCACGACCGGGTAGAAAATGCGGAAGCATTTGTGGAGAAATACATATATGAATACAGAGGATTCCTGCTGCGGATCCATACATGGAGACAGATTGAAGTGCAGTCGATCTGGTTTTCCGGGATTCTGGCGGCTTTTGGAGGGATCGTCTGGTACTTGGAAAATGGGTTTTGTGAGCAGGTCTATCGTTATATCAGTCTTGGGGCGGCGGAAATGGTCCTTCTGTTTGTTATCAGCCAGATTTCGGACGAGCAGTACAAGATTGAGGCGGCCAAAAACTACATGGTGGATTATCTGGAAAATGTCTGCGCCATGCGCCGCCGCAAAGCCCGCCAGTCGGAGAAGGACCAGATTAATATCATCCAGCCGGAGACCTCCCAGGCCCTCCGCGCAAATGGCCGGGATTCCGATGACGGAAAAGAAGCTGCCGCAGGAACCGGATTTTTAAAAGGAAAAAAAAATTCCGTTGGAGGCCGGACCGCATCCGAACGTGCCGAAGCTCACGCAAAGCAGCCTGCAAAGTCCAGGGAAGCTCAGGAGGCGCAGGGTTTGTCCATCAGTATCGAAGGTGAGCCCCGCAGGGTCCGTACAGGCGTATCCGGAGACACGGCTCCCCTCTACGGGAGCGCAGAGGAGCTGGCCCGCGTCGCCGGGATCTATGAAGAAGAAATGGGTTCTGAGGAGGAAGAAGCTCCGGCATACGGAAATATAACCCCGCTGAGACCGGAGGACGCTTCCGAGTATGAAGATCCCGAGCCGGAAGAACAGCCCGCCTTTGCCTATGAAGGGGCGGCACAGAACGGCCGGTCCGTATCCAGCTATGGAACCGCGGCACAGAACGGTCAATCCGCTTCCGTTTATGGAACCGCGGCACAAAAAAGCCAGCCCGCTTCCGCCAATGGAGGCGCCGCGTCGAAAGGGGGCAGCCCGTCACCTGCATATGGAGCGGCTGCCGGAAAGGGGGTGAACGTCTCCGGGGCTTCGGGCACCTCCCAGATGAAACGGATCCCCGGCAGATTCCAGGATGTGGTGCAGAGAATGATCGAGGACACTACAGAATACGAGGAAGTCCTGGAGGGCCCACCCTTACCGGAGGAAGCAGCCCGCCCTGCCGGACACCCCGATATGATCCGTGCAAATGGGGGGCTGTCCCGACAGTCAGCAGAATATTCGGAGCTTGACGCGTCCTATGGAGACGGGGAGGACCTGAGAGATTATGATAGGTCAAGACATAAAAACCGCAAAAAGGGCGATGCCGCAAGGCAGGTCATCCGCCGTACCATGAAAGGAAATCCAGAATTATCGGACCGCGAGGAATCCACCTTAAAGGAGGAAGCCATCCGCCAGATACTGGAAGAATTTCTTGCATAAAACAGCCAGATTTGGTAAAATATGTACAGCAGGTACCAATGGATTCCTCCCCAGCGCATTTCCACAGGCCGCGGTCAGGAAACCTTAAGAGTACAGAAGCAGAAAGGAAGGTTAATGATGGCTAACAAAGTGACATTTGATTACTCAAAGGCAACAGGTTTTATTCAGGAACAC
>Ga0137306_103220_pt1 | contig 12411 bp, 8 predicted proteins | sample Inofroosms_March_FD_97187 | JGI IMG/M metagenome (GOLD analysis project Ga0137306, IMG submission 97187) | Mouse cecal microbial communities from Vienna, Austria - N-Acetylneuraminic and N-Acetylglucosamine D2O microcosms_March | ecosystem: Host-associated > Mammals > Digestive system > Large... | reverse complement strand
CGCAGGGCGGAGACACCGGCTGATTATTTTATTACATTTGACTGTTTTCAAATCGGGAAAAAGCTGTTAAAATAGAGAGGACAGACTATATGTGATTTAGGAGGAACAGTTATGAACGCAATACTGAAAAGAAATGTCTCACTGGCAATGGCCGCTATGATGGCCCTGATGCTCTTTACCGGCTGCGGTATGAAGCCGGACGACGCGAAGGCGTATGTACAGGCGACACTGGATGCAGGGTACAAGGCAGATTTCGGCGAATACGCTAAGATTACGGACTCGTCGGAGGAAGAGGCAAAGAAGCTTTTCGACAACAACATTGACACCGTTACGAATTCACTTGGATTCAGCGCCCTCGGTGCAACTGAGGAGACGACGGAGAAGTACCGCGAGCTGCTCAAGGAGATCTTCAGCAAGGTGAAATATACGGTTGGCGAGGCGAAGGAGACAGACGGCAGCTTTGAAGTGGAAGTAAAGGCTGAGCCGATGGAGATTTTCAGTGGAATCCAGGACGAGCTGATCGAGAAGCTCCAGGATAAGGTTGCTGAATCCGGCGTGGAGGAGGATGAGGTGAACCAGCTTGCCATTGATATGCTGTATGACCTGCTTAGCGAGAAGCTTGCAGAGGTTAGCTACGGCGAGGCGCAGTCTGTGACTGTACATGTGACGAAAGATTCCAACAATGTATGGAATATCACAGAAAGCGACCTTCAGGCAGTGGACGCTGCTTTGTTTAACATCGAATAAAAAAGTAAGATACCGGATGGTCCTGGAGGCAGGAGATATCCGGTATTTTTGCACTTTTGTATCATTGCGGCGGATGCAGGCATGGCGTCAGCCGCGGAACTGTTCGTCTTCTTGGGGCTGAAAGATGTGGTGCTTTTCACGGTGACAGCCCCGTTGATCGTGATGGGGATAATACAGGCTGCTGCACGGACTTCATCAGTTTGATCCAGAGAGGATTGCCGTCAGCACGGTAGGAGGGACGGTATACCGCAATACAGCCATGCTCTGTCTGGGCGTTATGCTTGATTCGTCATCCTTCTGGTGTAGATGGACGGCAGGGACTTAAGTATGCTGATGATGAAGGAGGAGGTAAAAGAAAAGCGCCCGGCCAGCCCAAGATGGCTTCTGCTTGCCGTGCTTGGCATCGCGGTTGTGCTGCTGGCGGCCAGGCAGTACAATCCCGGAACCTTGAGATATTATTTTTCACATATGGAATTATTCTTTTACAAAAGCAACAAAAATTGTGACGTTACGCGGTAACCTGATGTTTTCGGAATGCCGCCTGTGCATGACGGCAGATATCTACAGCAGACAGGCCGCAGTCTGGTTTGCTTTTCACAAATTTGACATTGTCTGGTCGAGGAAAGAATGATATATTAAAGTGGAATTATGCGTAGATTTTCAGTCATTGACCGAAGCAAAGCAAAGGTTTGGCCCGGACTCTGGTAAATGTTCCGGATGCACAGGACGGTACGAAAGGAGTATTCTATGGGATACCAGGATGAATGGCTTCTCTTAGAGGCAGAAGACGATATTGATGAAGTAGAGCACAGACAGCCGACAGAAGAATTTTTATTTTATCAGGCAGTAACGAACGGCGATGTGGAGACAGTCAGTAAGAATTGCGAACAGGAAAGATTTCTGGACAGTGAGGGAGTGGGGAGGCTTTCCCGCAATCCAATTACGAATCTAAAATATCATTTTGTCATTACGACGGCGATGATTACCCGGTTATGCAAGCAGAAGGGCATGGAGCTTGAACAGGCCTTCCGGATGAGCGATTTTTACATCCAGAGGCTGGATGACATCCATACGGTGCAGGGCGTGCGCAGTCTTCATGATGAGATGGTCCTGGATTATACGGAGAAGATGCGCAGGATCTGCCGGAGCGATACCAATTCCAGACATATCAGCGTCTGCAAGGAATATATTTATTCCCACCTGAAGGAGCGGATCACGATTGAGGATCTGGCGGATGAACTGGGGGTATCGGCAAGCTATCTGTCACGGCTGTTCAAGAAAGAAACCGGCGATTCTGTCAGTGCCTACATCCGCCGGCAGAAGATTGAGATGGCAAAGAATCTTTTGCGGTACAGCGACTATTCCATGATCGATATCGCAAACCGCCTGTCCTTTTCCTCACAGAGCCATTTTATCCAGCAGTTCCGGGAGTATACCGGCATGACGCCGAAGAAATACCGGGATCTGCATCACACAATCCAGTGGGATATTGACACAGAAGCACCGGACAATGGAGCTAAAGAGCAGTAAAGGTAAAGTACAAAAGGGACACGTGCAGGATATGCCGTGTCCCTTCGGTGATTATAGCCCGCCTATTTGGGAGTGCTTAGAATAGAACGCGCAGCATAGAACCTTTTGGGAAGCCGCCTTGCTTTAAAGAAGCAGATGAATCTCATTTACCTCGCCGAGAAGGCTGGCGGGGATATGGTTTCCTTCAAGCTGACAGCCATTCAGCGTGAGCTTTTCGCAGCCGGATTCCCGGCCGTTTGGATTATCGATAAGAATATGCAGATGCTTTCCGCGGAAATCCTTCTCGATCTCCAGATGTGTCCATTCTTTGGGAATGGACGGGCATATGGTGATTCCGTCCATGTCCGGGCGGAGACCTAAGATCCCTTCCACACATCCAACCATCATGGTAGCGGCAGTGCCGGTCAGCCAGTGGACATGGGAACGTCCGGGATGCCTGCTGGCATTGCCTTCAGTAAACTGGCCGTAGCAGTAGGGCTCCAGTCGTCTAAGCTCTGCCCGGTCATTCCAGGCCGCAGGCGCATTTTCCATAAAGTAGGTAAATGCACGGCCGCCGTGCCCGCACAGGGCTTCTGCGAGAATCAGCCACCCCTGAGACTGGGAGAAGATACCGGCATTTTCCTTTGTCCCCTGATTGTAGATGACCGCGAGGGCGCCGTCAAACGCATGGGCGTGATAGGGCGGATCCATCAGAAGGGCGCCGTAGGCAGTGTTTAAGTGCTCATATACATTGGCAAGGGCGGTATCGGCCTGTCCGCCGGTGGCAAGCCCGCTGATGACAGCCCAGCTCTGGGGGTTCAGCCACAGACTGGCCTCGGGATCTTTTGCCGCGCCGATCTGTTCTCCGGCTTCTGTGTATCCCCGGATAAAGCGGTCATGATCCCAGCACATTTTCTGAATGGCCGCGCCGGTTTCTTTCTGTTTTTTCTCCAGGTATTCCAGATAATCCCTGTCTTCTCTGTATCCGGCAAATTTTTTCAGGATAGTCATTGCGTAATAGAACTGCATGGCGACAAAGGAGGATTCTCCGTTTGCGCCCAGACGCAGGCAGTCGTTCCAATCTGCATAAAGGCCGGCAGGCATGCCGTGAGGGCCAAGATGTTCAAGTGAGAAAGCGACTGCACGCTTCAGGTGCTCATAGACGCTGGCTTTATCCTTATCCGCAAAGGGGATGATTTCATCCAGAAATCCGATGTTCCCGGTTTCAGCGATATATTTGTAAATGGTCGGAAAGAGCCACAGCGCGTCATCGGCACGGTAGGCCGGATGACCGGTCTCCTGCCGGTAGGATGCATCGTCGGGAGTATCCTCGTGTCCCGGGTTGTGTGTGAATTTCACAAGAGGGAGTCCGCCGCCGTTACTTACCTGCGCGGAAAGCATAAAACGGATCTTCTCCGCGGCCATGTCCGGCGCAAGGTGGATGATTCCCTGGATATCCTGTACCGTATCCCGGTAGCCGTAGCCGTTGCGCAGGCCGCAGTAGATGAAGGAGGCGGCTCTGGACCAGATGAAGGTCATAAAGCAATTATAGGCATTCCAGGTATTCAGCATCGTGTTAAACTCCGGGCTGGGGGTGGCCACCTTCAGATGGCCCAGCTTTTCCTGCCAGTAGTTTTTCAGCTTCCCAAGCTCTCTGTCAATCCTTGCCGCCGGGTCAGAATAAGCGCTAAGGATAGCGGAGGATTCGGACAAGCCTCCTGTCCCAAGGAGAAAAACAACAGTTTTTGTTTCTCCTGGCGCTAAGGTGACTTTGCAGGACAAGGCCCCGCAGGAATTTTCATTATAGCTGGTCACATTGCCAAGATCACCGGACAGGACGCCCTGAGGGTTTCCGTAGCCGCGGTATTTCCCGAGGAAATGCTCCCTCTCTCCGCAGTACGACGAAACATCAGCGCCTGCAAGGCCGAAGAAACGCTCGGTGACATTTTTTTCATCGACCTGACCGTTTTCCGGCAGGGCATCCAGATTCCCGTGGATCTGCTGGACGATCCTGTTTTCCTCGAACAGTGTCTTTGTGATAAACAGGGAATACTGCAGATTCACCTGATCCTGCTCGTAATTGCTGTGGTTGGTAAATTCGGCGTAACCGGTCAGGGTAAGGCTTCTGGCGCAGGCAGACTGATTTGTAACCGAGAGCGCCCATACCTCATAGGATTTCTTAAGAGGAACATAGTAGGATGCCTCGGAGCGGATTCCGTCGTAGCCGGCAGTCATTCTGGTGTAGCCTAGGCCATGCCGGCACTGGCATTCATATTGTCCAAGGTCTTTGCCTACCGGCTGCCAGGAGGCAGACCAGCAGTCTTTGGAATCATTGTCGTAGAGATAAAGGTATCGGCCGGGCTGGTCGAAGCTGTTGAATATATAGCGGAGGATCCGCCCGTTTGCCCCGGATCTGGCAAAGCTGTATCCGCCTGCATTGTTAGAAATGATCGCGCCGTATTCCGGGGAACCAAGGTAATTTACCCACGGCGTGGGCGTATCCGGCCGGTCAATGACATATTCCCGGTTTGTCTCATCAAAATGTCCGTATTTCATATTGTTCTTTCTGTCCTTTCCGTAGTTTATAGTAGGTTTACAACGATCCTGTGGGTATCGTCTGACAGGGCATTGAGCATTTCTCTTGAAAGTGTGATAAGAGAATCTTCGCTTACTGCAAGTTCTGCGCCGTCGCAGGAAGCACAGCCAATGATATAATCTCCAAAATCTTTGCGCCCGCTGTTTTTATAGACGACGATAAAGCGTTTTCCGGCAAAGGGTACAGCGATGGAGGCAGTCCCTTCTTCGTCAAACTGGCAGGATAGAAGCTTTGGATACAGGATAAGGTCACCGGATTCCCCGCGGATCCCGAAGACCTCGGTAATCACCGTCAGCATGTACCAGCTTGCTGCGCCGGTCAGATACTGGTACATCCCGCGCCCATCAGAGCGGAAATATTCCGGAATCCCAGGGTAGATACGGCTGGTCTTAAGATCAAGCGCCGTATCCGCCAGTGTTTTCAGGGCTTTCCACCCTTCCTGCACGAATCCCCTGCGGTAGAGGGCGTTGGCATACATCACCGTCATATGGGAGAATACTGCGCCGTTTTCCTTTTCCCCATAGGCAAATCCGAACATGCGTCCCATGTCAAACTTCAGCTCATGGAAATCCGTATTCAGACGGTAGCCGCCGATCTCTTTCCGATAGAGGTAATGGTCGGCGCTGACGGTGATTTTCCGGACCTGGCTGTTGTCCGCTACGCCGCTCATGACGGCAAAGACCTGCCCGGTCAGCATCATGCGCACATGGTCCGGATAATAGCCTTCAACGGCACGCCCATGATCGTCATAGTAGCTGTTGAACCACCCTTCGTCCCCGCCGTCGATCCATTCCTGGGCTCTTAGGTGCCCAATGAGCCAGTTGGCTTTTTGGATCAGGTTCACCGCAAGGGAGGAAAGTGAGATGCTGATGCGCCTGCCGCTGATGCTATGCCTGCACAGGGTAGTGTATTCGGAGAGGATGGCGCGTTTTTTGTGGATATCGTCAAAGATTTCCGTATCATTTTCCAGGAGTACACTGATCTCTTCCATAAGCTCGGCAGTATGGGAAGCAGAATGTCTGTCCAGCAGACGGATCATCCCGGCAAGGTCCAGGAGACTGCCGGCATAGGCGCAGGTAAAGGCAACGCTTTCGCCGTGTTCGGAAGCCATGTCCAGAGCGTCATTCCAGTCAGCTCCCCGGAGCCGGTATATATTGTGGTCTCCGGTTTCATAAAATGCGGTAAGCTGCTGGATAAGAAGATGTTCTAAGATACTTCCCATGTAGACATCGTTTTTGGCGGTGTGCTGCCGGTTTCCCTGTTTTGGATCCCACAGATCGTCGGTTGCGGTTCCGCGCATAGTCTGGGCATCTTTAAAATAAGAAGCCTGCTTATTCAGCAGCCCGATATCGCCGGTCTGGTCGATATAAAGCTTTGTTGTCATCAGCGGCCAGAGCGCATGGTCCATCCAGACCCGTGCGATCCCGTTCCGATCAGCGAGAAAATTGCCGTCGCCGTCGCCGATGATGGTTGCATTTGTTCCGTCAATGCGGACGCCTCCATAGTTTAGGGCGATCATATGCCCGACCTGCTCAGGCTCCAGCAAAAGCAGGGACAGGCAGTCCTGCCACAGATCCCTCCAGCCCCGTCCGCCCCGTCCGTAGTCGTGATGGGGAAGGAAGGAACAGCCAAAAAGCCTGCGCAGGAACGGCTGGAAGCAGACCCATTTCATCCAGTGATCAAAATCCGCTTCTTTCGTATGGATATCAACATCGACTTTGTTTTGCCAGTAAGTTCTGGTCTGGGCGAGAGCCTTTTTTACCTTGCCGGCAGTATTGTATTTTTCAAAAATGCCGTCGATCTTTCCACGGCTGTCTTTTGTGCCGAGGAGCACGATATAGTCGGCTTTTTCACCGGGAGCAAGAAAAACAGGGGCAAACCGGAAGGCTCCCATGGCCTCCTTTCCGGCGGCATGGCTAAAAGCCGGAACTCCGGGGGACGGCTCGTATACGGCGCGGGGGCGCGTAAAGGTTCCACCTTCTCCCAGAAAATCCTCTACCGTGGGATAAAAGCTTTCTGGCATGCCGCCGTCTCCTGTACAGCCCATGACATAATAGATCTGCTTATTTGGACGGTGACCTTTTTCATCGAAGGACATGGACGGGCAGACGAAGATTCCCTTCTCATCCGTATCAATGCGGTGAAGCATGGACGTCACATTCCGATGGTCCCGGATGTTATCTGCACTGCGCCCGTAGATGGGGAGAGCCGCACAGGCGGTCAGCTCCTGGGTGTCCTCCGACTGGTTCTCAACGGTTACATACATGATCTCTACATTGTCAGCTTCTGGAATAAAGGAAGTGACCGTAGTGGCCAGCTTATGGATCTTTGATGACCGCTTTAAGGTCTGCCACATAAATCCGGCGGTCAGCTCGCTTTCATCCTGCATTGCGGAGAATCTGGCGTTTTCCTGTTCTGCGGAGGAACCGGCGGCAGAGTATGCGCCATCATTGTTTTTAATGAACCAGAAGTTCCGGGTAGAACGGTTATTGTGCAGGCTTTCGGAACTTACCGGTTCTAAAAGGAAGGTTTCCTGGTCAATCTTGGCGTCACCGCCGAGATTAGGCGTCACCGCGCTTTTTAATCCTGCTTCCGAGGCAAGAGGGAAATATAGATAGCTTATATTTTCCGGCTGCCTCAAAAGAAAGCTGCCGTGCCTGTCAATAAATTTTAAGTCATTCAATTTAGTGCTCCTTTCTCAATCTATATTTATGTAGGTATCATAGAGGAAATCATGGATGAAAAAAACAAGAACCATGTGAAAAATATCAGAATCATGACCTAAAATACCGGGGAAACCTGCGGATGCCGGGGCATAAGGCAAAAATTCGCAAATTGGGTCATGAATTTGATATTTTGGTAAGATCTTTAATATAACCGGGACGGAATTTTCGCTATAATGCGATCAATAAATGCAGGGCAAGGCGCTTTGCAAAATAATCAAAGGAGGATTTTTCAAATGAAAAAGAAAGTAGTCAGCATCTTATTAGTTGCAGCAATGGCAGCAAGTATGGCGGCCGGTTGCGGAAAGGCATCCGCCTCTGGTGCAGCGACTGGCGAAGAAGGAAAGGTTATCAATATCTATAGCTGGAATGACGAATTCCGCGAGCGTGTGGAGGCCGTTTACCCGGAGGTAAAGGAGACGTCTTCTGACGGTACAGTAACGACATTAAATGACGGCACGGAGATTCACTGGATCATCAATCCTAACCAGGACGGCGTTTACCAGCAGAAGCTTGATGAGGCGCTGATGAAGCAGGCGGACGCGGCGGCAGACGAAAAGGTCGATATCTTCCTGTCAGAAACGGACTATGTAAACAAGTACACCGATAAGGATGCGGGAGCTGCCATGCCGCTTGAAGAACTGGGCATCGATACGGAGAAGGATCTTAAAGACCAGTATGAATTTACCAAGGTGACGGCTTCGGATACGGAAGGTGTGCAGAGAGGCTCTACCTGGCAGTGCTGCCCGGGGCTGTTGGTTTACCGCCGCGATATTGCCAAAGAAGTATTCGGGACCGACGACCCCACAGAGATCGGCAAGAAGGTAGCGGACTGGGATACTGTTAAGGCGACGGCAGAAGAATTAAAGGCAAAGGGCTATTATACTTTCTCTTCCTATGCGGACACCTTCCGCCTCTACGGCAACAGCATAGATGAGTCTTGGGTAAGCCCCGGCGAAACAGTCATCAAAGTTGACCAGAAGATCATGGACTGGGTCAATGATTCAAAGGCATGGCTGGATGCAGGCTATCTTGATAAGAATGTAAAAGGGCAGTGGAATGATGACTGGAACAAGGCCATGGGCTCTTCTTCCAAAGTATTTGCATTCCTGTTCCCGGCATGGGGAATTGACTTTACCCTGAAACCGAACTGGGACGGCGGAGACGGAGCGTGGGCCGTTACCAATCCTCCGCAGGAATACAACTGGGGCGGCTCCTATGTTCATGCATGTACCGGTACAGACAATGCAGAGCATGTAAAGGACATTATCCTTGCGGTAACGGTAAATAAAGACAACCTGCTGAAGATATCCAAGGATTATTCGGACTTTACCAATACGATAAGCGGTATGAAGGAGGCGGCGTCAGACGACGCTTACGCTTCAGAATTCCTGGGCGGACAGAATGCGTTCACTTACTTTGCGCCGGTTGCGGAGAATATCAAGATCGCGCCGCTTTCCGCTTACGATCAGGGATGTGTTGAGCTTATCCAGAATGCGTTCAGCGATTACTTACAGGGTAAGGTTGACTACGATAAGGCGAAGACCAATTTTGAGACGGCGATCAAAGAACGTTATCCGGATATCACCGAGATTTCATGGCCGGAGTAAAGAGGAATCTGCTGCGGGGTATGTTGCTTACCCTGCAGTATAGGTAAAAATGAAAGGAATGACAGTTTATGAAACAAAAACATAAAAAAATTGATTATGCAAAATGGGGTTATCTTTTTATCCTTCCGTTTTTTATCAGCTTTTTCATCTTTTCTTTTATTCCTCTGGTAGATACTATCCGATACAGCTTTTTTGAATACTACCGTTCAGGAATTAAAGAAATCGGGCCTAATTTTGTGGGAATGGAAAATTATATTAGCCTGTTAGGTTCGGACATGCTCAAATATGCGGGGAACACGCTGATTTTATGGATTATCGGATTTATTCCACAGATTGTAATCGCGTTAGTACTTGCGGAATGGTTTGTAGATGCACGCTTAAAGATTCATGGAACACAGTTTTTTAAGGTTGTGATCTATCTGCCGAACCTGATCATGGCATCTGCGTTTGCAATGCTGTTTTTCACCATGTTCTCAACGAATGGACCGATCAACGGGATCCTCATGTCTATGGGGCTGACCAGCCAGCCGATTGATTTCCTTGGCTCTGCTATGGGAACCCGTTCGCTGGTCGGCTTCATGAATTTCCTGATGTGGTTTGGAAATTCGACCATTATGCTGATGGCGGCAATCATGGGCATCAGCCCGGATGTCTTCGAGGCGTCTGAGCTGGACGGCTGCAACAGCTTCCAGCGGTTCTTCTACATCACGCTTCCGCTGATACGCCCGATTCTTGCCTATACGTTGATCACAGCCATTATCGGCGGCCTGCAGATGTTTGACGTTCCGCAGATCCTGACCAACGGGCAGGGAACTCCGGATCGTACGTCCATGACGCTGATCATGTTCTTAAACAGCCACTTAAAGAGCAGGAACTACGGTATGGCCGGCGCACTGTCTGTATATTTGTTCATTGTCAGCGGCATCCTGTGCTTCTTAGTGTACCGGATGACGAATAATGATGATCCGGACGGCTCAAAGGCAGCGGCGAAGAAGGCAAAAAAGCAGGCAAAGAACCAAGGGAGGTAGGTCTATGAAATCAAAACAGCCAAATCATTTACGGAGTATAGTTGCACATGTTGTACTGGTCATCCTGTCCTTTATGTGCCTGTTTTTCTTCTATATTCTGTTTATCAACGCAACCCGGTCACATGCAGACTTGCAGAAAGGATTTTCCGCGCTGCCGGGAACTTATCTGCTGGATAACCTGAAAAATGTTGCCAATGACGGAACATTTCCGATGTTTAAGGGTATCTTAAACAGCCTGATCGTCTCCGGATGCTCTGCGGCGATCTGTACATACTTTTCCGCATTAACGGCTTACGGTCTGTATGCGTACAACTTTAAGCTAAAAAAGATAGCCTTTACGTTTATTATGGCGATCCTTGTAATGCCGACACAGGTAACGGCCATGGGATTTCTCCGGCTGATCACCAACATGGGAATGTACGACTCCCTGCTCCCGCTGATCATTCCGTCGATCGCGTCTCCGGCGGTATTTTACTTTATGTACAGCTATCTGCAGTCGTCGCTTCCTTTATCGCTTATTGAGGCGGCAAGGATCGACGGCTCCGGAGAGTTTAGGACCTTCAACCAGATCGTGATCCCGATCATGAAACCGGCGATCGCGGTGCAGGCGATCTTCTCCTTTGTCGGTTCCTGGAACAATTACTTTGTTCCGGCGCTTGTTATCCAGTCTAAGGAGAAGATGACCGTGCCGATCCTGATCGCTACGCTCCGGGGAGCCGATTATATGAATTTTGACATGGGTAAGATATACACCATGATTCTTGTCGCAATCGTGCCGATCATCATCGTGTACTTGTTCCTGTCCAAATTTATTATCGCAGGCGTGACGCTCGGCGGAGTAAAGGAGTAGCAAAGAAGCAGTAAAATGGAATCAATAAGTATCTTATGTATGATATGGGAAAAGGCTGTTGCGGCAGCCTTTTTTCCGTATGATATATGCAGAATACGATACAGAATATGATGTATGCAGAAATGCTGGCAGCGGCTGGTTTTTTTGTAGGAATGAAGGAGGTAAACATAATTATGAAAAATCAGGTACACAGCGGTACACGAAAAAGACATCTATCCGGGCGGGAGCAGAGGCATTGCGGCCTGGCCAGGAGGGCAGCAGCGGAGGGTATGGTCCTGTTGAAGAATGAGGGGATTCTTCCTCTTGCGGCTGAACATCCCGTCGCGCTGCTTGGCGGCGGCGCAGTCAAGACTGTGAAAGGGGGAACGGGCTCTGGGGACGTGAATAACCGGGAGAGTATCTCTGTCTATCAGGGTATGAAAGATGCTGGAGCGGTAATCACCAGCAAGGACTGGCTTAAGGATTATGAACAGCGCTATGAGGATGCGAGAGAGCGGTGGAAGGAAAAGGTTCTGGAAGCGGCAAGGAATGCAGCAAATCCTTTTGACGCTTATGCGGCCAACCCCTTTTCCCTTCCAAAAGGACGGGCGGTCACAGAAAAAGATCTGGAGGGAGCCGCGGCAGCAGTTTATGTGATCAGCCGTATTTCCGGCGAGGGAAAGGACAGGAGAAGAGAGGAAGGAGACTATTATCTGAGCAGGCGGGAAAAAGAAGACCTCTTATGGTTAGATCAGACAGGCATTCCCATCATACTGCTCTTAAATGTAGGCGCCCCGGTAGAACTGACGGATATCCTTGAGGAGTCAGGAAATATCCGGGCAGTCCTGCACATTTGCCTTCCCGGACAGGAGGGCGGACATGCGGTCGCGGATGTGCTGTTTGGCCGCGCGGTACCGGGCGGGAGACTGACTGCCACATGGGCCAGGCGGTATGAAGATTATCCTTTTGCGGAAAGCTTTGGGTATCTGAATGGGAACTTGGCGTCAGAAGAATACCGGGAGGGTATCTATGTGGGGTACCGGTATTTTGAAAGCTTTGGCAAAAGTCCGTTGTTTCCCTTCGGTTACGGTCTTTCTTATACGGAATTTTCTATGGAACCCGAAGGGCTTTGGCAGACGGAGGACAGAATCGGGCTGGCCGTCTCGGTGAAAAATACAGGAAAGCGCTTTTCAGGCAGGGAGGTGGTGCAGGTATATGCGTCGCTGCCGCAGACAGAGGGGGCAAAGGAATTATGCAGGCTGATCGGCTTTGGAAAAACAGAAGTCCTGAATCCTCAGGAAGAGCAGAAGCTTGTCATATCCATAGACCAGTCGTCTCTTGCCAGTTTTTCTGAACAGCTGCATGCGTG
>Ga0137306_103219_pt1 | contig 12416 bp, 8 predicted proteins | sample Inofroosms_March_FD_97187 | JGI IMG/M metagenome (GOLD analysis project Ga0137306, IMG submission 97187) | Mouse cecal microbial communities from Vienna, Austria - N-Acetylneuraminic and N-Acetylglucosamine D2O microcosms_March | ecosystem: Host-associated > Mammals > Digestive system > Large... | reverse complement strand
TTTTGAAGTGGCCGGATGGATTTTTGGACCAGGAAGAACAGGATCTGCGCAGATTAAGGGAGTTAAGGATGAAAAATTGAATATACAGGCGATATGGACGGATGAATTGACGAAACAGTTACCCGAACAAGGACAGGAAAAAATTATTGAGTTTATGGAATTGTTGGATTTGCTGAATGATAACATGTTAGCAATAAATCTGGATTTGGAAGGGGCCTACGAATCTGAAGATTTCGCTGGATGGATTTATTCCAGAAAAGAGCCGGAGCTGGCAGATGTAAAAAAAGAACTGATGATCAGGATGTCTAAATGCTGTCATTGTGAGGACATTGAGATAAAACAACAAATGATGGAAGCTGGAAAGGCGAGGAATCCAAAGTATTTTGCTTTGGATTTCCGGGAAGAGGATAACTGCAATTATGCGGCAAGTGTGGAAAGGGCATATGAAATCTGCAGGAGGTATCTTGGAACGGAGAGTAAAAGTGAATTTAAGGCCGATTTGGAATTTTGTTTTCCAGATATATATTTTGATAAAACAGTATCCGGGTCACTCAATTCAATAAACAGAAAATTTGAAGAGATCCGAACAGAAATTGTGGAGCAACTTACAGCACTTAATAATTATAAACAGAAATTTATAAAGCAGGTGAAAGAAAAAAAGGGATATCGTGAAATCGCCATGGAGTTTCAGCGGGATTCAGGAATAGAATGTTCCCCGCAGGGAGATAAGAAGAGGATAAAGGTTTTTATGCGGGAGTTCGTGAATGAGCGTACTGGGAAAAAGGAGAACATTAACTGCGAACTACACACCAAGTTTAAGAGGTTTAATATTGACAAGGACAAGCAGGACAGAATATATTTTGCCCCTGCCAGGGAGGGGATCTGTTCAGGTAAAGTTATACTGATCCATATCGGAGATCATCTGAAATAAAGGGACTGCGGCAGAAGGCTGATATGCCATTTGCCGCAGTCCCTTTCGATATCAATATGCGTTCTTATTTACAAATCCCTTAAAGATGGTTAAAAACAAAATGCGGATATCCAGACCCAGTGTCCAGTTTTCGATATAGTACAGATCACAGTCAATGCGCAGGCGGATGGAAGTATCGCCGCGGTAACCGTTCACCTGTGCCCAGCCGGTGATGCCGGGGCGCACCTGATGCTTGATCATGTACCGGGGCACCTCTTCTTTAAACTTTTCAACAAAGAACGGCCGCTCCGGGCGGGGCCCCACCAGGCTCATATCCCCCTTCAGCACATTGAAGAACTGTGGAAGCTCGTCCAGGCTTGTCTTGCGGATAAATTTTCCTACCCGCGTCACCCGGGGATCATCTTGGACGGTCCAGGCCTGTTTTTCCTTGGAGGAATCCTGGACTGCCATAGACCGGAATTTAAACATTTTAAATGGCCTGTTATGCAGCCCCACCCGTTCCTGCTTAAAGATCAGGGGACCCGGTGAACTGAGCTTCACTGCCAGCGAGACAAGCAGCATCGGGAGGGAGAACAGCATGATCAGAATAATGGAGCCCACGATGTCCGTGAGGCGCTTGACAAAGCGGTTAAAGGAGACGGACAGCGGAATCGTGCGCACATGGATGACGGGGAGACCGTCCACATCCTCTGTATAGGGCTTCGTGGGGAGGATGTTGTTATAGTCCGGGACAAATTTTGTGTGGACGCCGGACTTTTCCGTTACGGCGATAATACTTTCCAATTGTTCATAGTGTTCCAGTCCCAGGGTGATGACGATTTCGTCGTAGTCATTTTCGGAAAGAATTTTCTCCAGTTCATCTATGCGTGCGATGACATGGATATTTCGGTAGGCATGTCCAAGCGGCTTGTGGCTGTCAAGGATGCCGTGTATGGAAAATCCCCACTCGGGATGGGCCAGAAGCCGGTCGATATACCCTTCGGCGGTACGCCCGTAGCCCACGAGGAGAATATGCTTCTGGTTCAGTCCTTTCCGGCGGAGCTTGCGCATAATCGTAGTAGTGGCGAAGCGGAATAGTACCTCGAGAAAGAAATTTAGTGTTACGAATATAATGATAAACAGTCTGGCATAATCCTTGTTCCGGTAGAAGAACAAAAAGGCCACACAGTAGATGATTCCAATCATGTTTGCCTTAAACATATTAATAATTTCGGATTTACGGCTTTTCACCCGTTTGGGATCATACAGATGAAAGAAATAATAGGACAGCAGATAACAGGGTATCAGCATAAAGAGAATCTGAAAATAGTCCTTCAGGCTTCCGTATATACCAAGGGGTTCGTTGATGATTTCCAGCCGGATCAGGATACTGTCATCTGCAAAGCGGAGATAATACGCGGCGATAAATGATAGAGTTATAATTCCCGCGTCCACCAGTACTCTGAAAAAATTCAACAGCTTCTGATTGTCTTTAATCAAAGGGCAACCGTCCTTTCTTTGGCATTTTTGTAGAATTCTTTAATAAGTATATACTATTTTTTGTTATTTCACAATAAAATTTTAGAATAAGGGAGATTACTTTTTCAGCCAGCCCGGAGGCGGTGGGGCAGGAAAGTTTTCTTGCGTGGAACGAAAAATGCAAAGCATTTTTCATAGGGCTGCGGTTTTCAGCCAGCCCTTTTTCACAAATCAAACACAATTACTGGGTATAATAATCCCAACATAAGAAGAAAGGGTGTATCATTATGGACGAAAATAATAACACAAATCAGGAAAATGGATTTGTCTTGCAGGACACACCGACATCAGAGCCCGTACAGCAGCAGACAATACAGCCGGAATTACAGAAAGAAGAGCAGTCTGAACAGCAGGGCCAGCAGGAAAGCCGTTTTCAGGCCCAGCCGGAGCCACAGCCCATGCCTTCCGGGGACAATACGTATCGTTTTCAGAACACAGAGACGAGGAGAACGCCAGGAGGATCGGAACGAAAAAAGGGCGTGCCCGTGACCAAGCTGATCGTGAGCGCCGTGGTCTTTGGAGTCGTCGCTGCCGCGTGTTTCTTCGGGGTGACGAAGCTGCTCACCTTTGCTGTCGGCGGCAGTTCATCAAGTGACATCGGTCAGACCCAGCCAAAGATTCCCGTCACGACTGTATCGGGTACCGCGGCCTCCCAGGTGGGCGTTTCGGATATTGTGGAGCAGGTGATGCCGTCCATCGTGGCCATCACAGAAAAGAGTACAAGGACATCCTATTTCGGACAGACCTATTCTTCCGAGGGGGCAGGATCCGGATTTATCGTGAAACAGGATAATGATCAGCTCCTGATCGTGACGAACAACCATGTTGTGGCAAACGCGGATAAGATCTCAGTACAGTTCAATGACGGAGAGAGCGTGGAGGCGGATGTGAAGGGAACCAGTGAGTCACATGATCTTGCCGTTCTCACTGTGCCGCTCAATAAGCTGAAGGACAGCACCAAAGGAAAAATCAAGGTAGCTTCCCTGGGAAGCTCCAATGATGCCAGGGTAGGTCAGATGGTGATCGCCATCGGGAACGCTCTCGGTTATGGGCAGTCTGTCACCGTGGGCTATCTCAGCGCAAAGAACAGAGAGGTTTCCGCTTCGGATAATTCAGGTAAATCCACAACGCAGATTCTTCTGCAGACAGATGCGGCGATCAATCCTGGGAACAGCGGCGGGGCCTTGATTGATACAAATGGAAATGTGATCGGTATCAATTCCTCCAAATATTTCTCATATGGCAATACATCTGTGGAAGGAATGGGATATGCCATTCCCATGAGCGACGCTGTTTCAATTATAAACGACCTGATGGACCGCCAGGTATTGAAGGATGAAGAAAAAGGGTATCTGGGCATTACGGGACGGACCATTGACGAAACGGTGAGCCAGAGCTACGGCCTTCTGGTAGGAGTTTATGTGGCGGCGGTTTCGGATACAGGCGCAGCTTATAAAGCCGGCATTAAGCAGGGAGATGTGATCACCAGGATCAATGACCGCGAGGTGAAGACCATCAATGAAGTACAGGAGATCGTCAACAGTACAAAGGTAGGGACAGAGATTACAGTACTTCTCAAGAGAAGCAGTGACGGGGAGTACAAGGAAAAGGAAGTCAAGGTGACGCTGAAGAACAAGGATACGCTGGATTCCCTGGATGACGGGACAGATGGCAGCGGCCGAAATGACGGGACGCAGGAAAACGATCCGAATAACCGGATAAACCCGAATAATCCCCAGTCAAATGGAAATTATAATCAGGATAACGATTCTCAGGTTATTCCCTGGGGAAGTATTTACTAAATAGGGTTTTTCGTGTATAATATATCCCATCGTGGTATTTTTGCCGCGATGGGGTATTTCTATCATGTGGAGGATGATTATGAGCGATGACAGAACAAATAACGAAGATAAGAAGGACAATGACAAGAAACCATATGAGCGCATTTGTTATATGTGCCACCGGCCGGAGAGCCAGGTCGACAAGATGATCACGATTCCGAACAATATTATTCTCTGTTCGGATTGCATGCAGAAGACCTTTGACCAGATCGGCGTGCAGGGATTTCCCAATATGCCGCAGTTCCCCGGAATGGATATGATGGGTATGGCCGGCATGGGTATGGACGTGCCAGAGGAATATCAGGAGCGGCACAGGATTAAGCCGAAGAAGAAGGAGAAAAAGCCAAAGCCTGCCCTGGATATCAATCACCTTCCGGCACCGCATGTGATCAAGGGCAACCTGGACGAGTATGTAGTCGGACAGGAGCGGGCCAAGAAGGTTCTCTCAGTGGGGGTATACAACCACTATAAGCGGGTACTGGCGGAGCAGAGGGAAGATGAGATTGAGATTGAGAAATCCAATATGCTGATGCTGGGACCGACGGGGAGCGGCAAGACATTTATGGTGAAGACAATGGCGAAACTGCTGCAGGTCCCGCTGGCCATCACGGATGCCACTGCGCTGACAGAGGCTGGTTATATTGGCGATGACGTGGAGAGTGTGATCTCTAAGCTGCTGGCCAACGCGGACAACGATGTGGAGCTGGCCGAACGCGGCATCGTATATATCGATGAAATTGATAAGATTGCCAAAAAGCAGAATACGAATACACGGGACGTCAGCGGGGAATCGGTGCAGCAGGCGCTGCTTAAGCTGTTGGAGGGCGCCGAGGTGGAGGTGCCGGTGGGGGCGTCCAGTAAAAATGCCATGGTTCCCCTGACCACCATTAATACAAGTCATATTCTCTTTATCTGCGGCGGGGCCTTTCCCGGGCTGGAGGATATTATCAAAAGGCGTCTTACCAGCCGGGGCACTATGGGATTTGGCTCGGTGCTGAAGGATAAATACGATGACGATAACGATATTTTCTCACGGGTGGAGACGGAGGATATCCGTGAGTACGGACTGATACCGGAATTTATAGGACGAATGCCTATTGTGTTCTCTCTGGAGGCGATGAATGAAGAACTTCTTACGAGAGTGCTGACGGAGCCAAAGAACGCCATTGCCAAGCAGTACCGGAAGCTGCTTCAGATGGATGAGGTGGATCTTGAATTTGAGGAGGATGCTCTTTATGCCGTGGCGGAACGGGCGGTGGAGAAGAAGACGGGAGCTAGAGCACTCCGTTCCATAATTGAGGAATTTATGATGGATATAATGTATGAGATTCCCAAGGACGAAATGATAGGGAAAGTGGTGATCACGAGGGATTACATTGAGGGCAGGGGGGCTCCCACCATTATTATGCGGGGGAACTGCTGATGCTATGAGCGTTGGAGGGCTATATGGCAGACCTTTTTCCGGCGGGGATCCGTCGGGCTGAGTTTAGGAGGAAACAGAATAAGTTACACAGCGTCAGAGCGTATAGAAAACAAATCTATGCGCTCTATTTTTTTGTTCAATGAAAAGTTAAAGACTTGTTAAGAATTTCTATGCTATGATCAGAACATGAAGAAAATAAAACGAGGGAAAAGAGGTATACACTATGTTCTGGAGGATATTGAAAAAAGACCTAAAACGCAAAAAGACCATGAACATCATTCTGCTGTTGTTTGTCATTTTATGCTCAATGTTTGCAGCGGCGGCAGTGAACAACATTATAGCCGTTACAGGCGGTATCGAGCATTATTTCGATGCGGCGGATGTTCCCGATATTATCGTGCGGATGCTGACTAGCGAGGAAAATGACCTCGAGGAGAAGATTGGGGAGCTTGCCTGTGTCAAGGAGATAAGGAGCGAACATTGGCTGTGTGTATCAAGTTCAAAATATTTCAGTCATAACGGAAAGGAACTTGATAATTTCACGAATGCTGCCTATCTGCTTTCCGATAGTGAAATGGCGATCAATTATTTCGATGAGAACAATAACATCATCGAAAGCGTGGAAAAGGGCTGCTTTTATGCCAACGCTCCTTTTTTACAGGATCTTACTATAAAAAAGGGCGACGAGGTGGAGCTTACTGTCGGAAACAGTCATCTCACACTGAAGTTTATGGGGCGGTTTAAAGGAGCGCTGTTTGATTCGGGAAACACGGCTTCTCCGTATCTTATCATGAACTCTGCGGATTATGACTATCTTGACATGGACGAAGCCACTCATATTATGAATGGCAAGCAGTTTTGTGTAAATACATCAGATGTTGATGAAATAAGGGAATTTGCAAAGAACTATAGCGGTGTATATGTCAACGCACGAGAAGACTGCAAGGGTATTTATCTCTATGATATGATTTCGGCTTATGTTTTAATGGTAATCAGTATCATGCTGATGTTCACAGCCTTTGTGATGCTGCGTTTCACAATAGGCTTTACGGTCAGCGAGGAATTTCGTGAGATTGGTGTAATGAAGGCGGTAGGTATCGGCAACGGCAGTATAAGAAGCCTGTATATCGTCAAGTATCTTGCCATTGCTGTAATCGGTACACTGATAGGATATTTCTGTTCTGTCCCTCTCGGGGATATGATGATGAAAACTGTATCGAAAAATATCGTTCTCGGCAGCGGGGGCGGTGCTCTTATGGGTCTTGTAAGCTCTGCGGCGGTAGTTATCATTATCCTGCTGTTCTGTTACAACTGCACACGCAGAGTCAATAAACTTTCGCCAATCGACGCAGTAAGAAACGGTCAGACAGGCGAGCGCTTCCGAAGAAAAAGTCTTTTGCACTTAGGTCGCTCTAAGCTGCCACAGGCTGCATTTCTCCCGGTCAATGATGTGCTCAGTTCGCCGAAGCAGTTTTCTATCGTGATAGTTGTGTTCACGCTCTGTATCCTGTTGATGACGATTATGTCAAATTTTGCATTGACACTCAAAAGTGAAAAGATACTGCGCTTCTTCGATATGCCCTCAAGTGAAGCGCATATCCTGGATAGCGAAATATTGAGAGAAATCCCAGTAGATCAGAGCGAGTATAAGCAGATTATCGCAGATACCGAAAAGCTCCTTGCCGATAACGGAATGTCCGGCAAATGCACAATGACCATGAGCACAGAGTTTGAAACAGCACACAAAGGCAAAACAGCAAAGATTTCTTTCTATGTAATGAAAGGCGAGACAAAGGATACGCTTTATGTAGATAAGGGCAGCGTCCCACAGAAGACGGATGAGATTGTCGTAACGGTAAGTGTCCTTGATGACTTAGGCGCGGAGATCGGCGACAGGGTAACGGCAGTAATAAATGGGAAAGAGTACGAGTTTATCATCACAGGAACATACTCCTCTTTTATGAGCCCAACTGCTTTTCTATATAAAGATTTTGACTTTGGAAATCTGCCGGCAAACAATATAATGGGAGTGCAGATACACTTTGACGGTAATCCCGACAAGGCGCAGATAAACAAAAACATTGAAAAGTTGAAAGACCTGCTTGACACCGACAAGGTGTATTCGACCTCGGAATTCATCAATAATTTTACGGGAATGTCTGATACGTTGAATGTAATCAAACAGATGATGATGATCGTTACTGTGATTGTAACGGCATTGCTTGTCATACTCATGGAGCGTTCCTTTATCTCTAAGGAAAAAAGCGAGATTGCACTGATGAAGGCAGTGGGTATCGGCAACGGCAGTATCATCTTGCAGCATTCGCTCAGATTTGTGATCGCATCGGTCATTGCCTGCATTGTTTCTTTAGTGGTGCTTATGCCGATCAGCAACGTAATGATGAATTGGGTAGGTAATATGGTCGGCGATGTATCAGGCATGAAATGCGATTTTGACCCGCTGGAAATATTTGTAATCTGTCCGGCAATTCTCATCGGCGTGACCGTCATCGGCTCATTCCTGACGGCGCTTTACACAAAAACAATCAAGGCTTCCGATACGGCAAGCATAGAATAAGGAGGAAAATAGAATGAATAATGCGGTTTTACAGACAAAGGGACTTTGCAAGACATATATCGTGAACAAACATCAGAACAATGTGCTGAAAAACATCAATTTGACGATTAGCAATGGCGAAATGGTAGCGGTCATGGGACCTTCCGGCTCAGGTAAAAGCACGCTGCTCTACTGCGTTTCGGGAATGGATAAAGTGACCGCAGGCGAGGTGTTCTTTAACGGCAGGGAAACGGCAAAGCTTAGCGATAAGGAGCTTGCAAGGCTCAGACTTGACGAAATGGGTTTTATTTTTCAGCAGATGTACATGATGAAAAATCTTTCGGTACTTGATAATATCATTTTCCCTGCGGTAAAATCAAAAAAGAATACGGAGAGCCGCAGGCAGACCGAGGAGCGCGGCAGAGCGCTCATGCACAGGCTCGGCATTGGCGATGTGTGCGGCAATGATATCAACGAGGTGTCGGGCGGACAGCTTCAGAGGGCTTGTATCTGCCGCAGTATGATAAACAATCCTAAGATGATTTTTGCTGATGAGCCGACGGGCGCATTGAACCGTGCAAGCTCCGATGAAGTCATGAATGAGCTGCTTTCCTTAAACCGTGACGGTACGACAATCATGTGCGTGACACACGATGCAAAGGTTGCCGCTAAGTGTAGCAGGGTGCTTTACATCGTGGACGGCGGGATTGTCGGTGAAAAGGAAATGGGACATTTTGGCGGCGGTGACAAGGAGCTTCGTGACCGCGAAAGAGAACTAAATAACTGGCTTATGGAACAGGGATGGTAGTTTTATGACCGATATTTTGATAGTGGAAGACGATAAGGAGCTGGCAGACTTGCTGACTGATTTTTTGTGTGACGAGGGCTATACTGTGTCAAGCGTAGCTGGCGGAGAGCGTGCCGTACAGCTTTTTGAACGATATGGCGCAAGGCTTGTGGTGCTTGACATTAATCTCCCCGATGTGAACGGCTTTGCAGTCTGCTCCAAACTGCGGGAAAATGTGGATACGCCTATATTGATTGTAAGTTCAAGGACAGGCAAGGAGGATAAGCTGAACGGCTTTGACCTCGGTGCTGATGATTATATTGAAAAGCCCTATGACATAGATATTCTTATCGCTAAAATCAAGGGAATATTCAAAAGGCGGTATCAGCGTGATACATTGTCGGCGGACGGTGTAACACTCAATCTTGCAGATAAAACAGCAGTCATCGACGGAAAGCCTGTAGAATTGCCTGCAAAGGAATTTGACCTGTTGGCGCTTTTACTTGAGAATCAGGGCAAATCTCTGAAAAAAGAGTACCTGTTCAACACTGTCTGGGGCAGCGACAGCGATTCGGAACTGCAAACGCTACATGTGCATATCAACCGTCTCCGCCAGAAGCTCGGTGATAATCCTAAGAATGCAAAGCGTTTGCTTACTGTCTGGGGTGTGGGGTATAAGTTTGTATGAAGGCTTTCAGAAGATTGTGTATTGTAGTGATAACTGTATTTCTTTTATTGACGGCGGTATTGAATATATTTCTTGTGGGAGCGAAAGACAATAATGAGGGTATTTACCGCGTTGAAGCCAAGCGGCTTGCTGATGAGATAGCAGAAACAGGAAATTATGACCTTGAAAAATATCCTCACATTACGGGAGTGTTCTGTGCTGACGATGGCGGACTGTACATCTCCGATGAGTACTATCTGATTATTGAAACAGACGGAACGCTTTATCGCGTGGAGTATACTGTCGGAAACGGACAGCGCAGCATCGTGGCGGTAAACTGCGTATTGGGTGCCCTGTTCCTGCTGATGATTGGTCTTTTATATTATATCCTGAAGCATATCATCGTACCGTTTGGCAGGTTGAACGATGTTCCGCAGGAGCTTGCAAAGGGCAATCTTGCTGTCCCGATATCGGAGGAAAAAAGCCGTTTCTTCGGAAAATTCACATGGGGCGTGAACCTCCTGCGTGAAAGTATCGAAGAAAGCCGTAAAAAAGAAATCACGATGCAGAGGGACAAAAAACTCTTGCTGCTCTCCCTTTCCCACGATATCAAAACGCCTTTGTCGGCAATCAAGCTGAACGCAAAGGCGCTTGCTAAGGGATTATATAACGACGAGGAAAAACAGCGGGCTGCTGCCCTGAGCATTAATACTCGCGCAGATGAAATAGAGCGTTTTGTCAGCGAGATAACAAAGGCGGCAGGCGAGGACTTTATGAGCTTCGAGGTCACACAGGGAGAAGCTTTCTTAAGCGTTATCATTACAAAAATAGAGGCAAGATATGCTCCTCAGCTTGCCATGTCAGGAACGAAGCTTGCGGTTCAAAAGTTCGATGACTGCATTCTTTCCTGCGATCCCGACCGCCTTGCAGAGTGCCTGCAAAATCTGATTGAAAATGCGATTAAATACGGTGACGGCAGACGAATTGAGATTAGCTTTGATAGAATGGACGGCTGTGAGCTTATCACGGTATCAGATACAGGCTGTACTCTTGAAGCGAAAGAACTGCCGCAGATATTCGAGAGCTTTCATCGTGGAAATAATGCGGATAGGGTGCAGGGCAACGGACTTGGGCTTTTTATCTGCAAACGGCTGATGTCGCTCATGGGTGGAGAGGTGTATGCGGATATTCGTGATAAGTGCTTTTATATAACGCTTGTTGTGAAAATGGCGTAAAGTGATAGTTACTTGTTCGGGGGCGAAAGCAAGGGAAAAGTATATATATTTTGAGGTTGGACATGCTTCAAATCCTTGAAAATTAAGGCGATTAGTAAATAAAATCTGAATTTGCAAGGGAAACTCAATTAAAATTGGGAAGTTAAAAAAGCAAAATAAACAATCTGCCACACGACGGCAAAAGAAAAAACCGTCGTACAGCAGTCATGTTTTAGTACCTTTATTTTACGGCGGCTTTGAGAAAATCAGAGCTGCCGTTTTTAGTTGGAGAATTTAAAACAAAATGAGTTAAATTAGGAGATAAAATATGCGAAAAAGAAAATTGAAACTTTTGAATCATATAAGAGACACAAAAGGATCACAGATAACTTTACACATCAAGGTGTACCGTAAGGAAGGGAAAAACTTCACTGCGGTACACCTTTTTTGATAGTGCGAAATTTGTCTGATTATAGATTTTATTGCAGTTTTATTCAAACAGATTTATGTAAGAAATTTAGCTGATACTGATTTGCTTCGGCAAGGATTTTAATTCCATTCATTGTTTTATGTATGGCTGTTTTGACAGCATGGACTTTTGTGTCTGCCACACTTGGTTCATCAGTTCCTTTACTTGTTTTACATCGGCGGCATAGACGTTTCCTGTGGCGTTCATGCGCTTTGCTATAAGAGAAATGATAAATCGGGCATTTGGCGGTTTTCAAGATTATAATTATTATCGGGCAGATAGTGTTACACAGGAGGAAATCAGTTCGTTTTACAGCAGGAGAACGGACAATCTGATTGCGTGGTTAAATTCAGATGAACAGGAAAATCGCTATTCCGAACAAGAACAGCAATTTTTAATTGCGCAATATGAGAAACTGGAAACACCTTTTTATTATGAATATGCAGACGGGTGGGAAGCACTATTGGAATATGCTCCTTCGATTATTATGCTGGTAATTTTAATCACTGGTTTTTTGGTATCGGGGATATTCTCAGATGAAATCCAGCTAAAAGCGGATTCTATTTTCTTTTCTACCAAATTAGGCAGGAATAAAGCGATTGCTGCAAAAATAAAGGCGGGTTTTATTGTAGTTTCATGTATTTATTGGATAACGATAGTGCTGTATTCGGGAATTGTATTAGCAGTGTTGGGAATCGGGGGAGCTGATTGCGCTATTCAAAACGGATTTTCATACTGGAAAAGTTTTTATAACATCACATATCTGCAAGATTATCTGTTGACAGTTTTGGGTGGGTATTTAGGAAACTTGTTTATCCTGTTTCTGTCCATGCTTGCGTCTGCAAAAACACGCTCAAAAGCACTGGCGGTAACAATCCCTTTTATTTTACTGTTCATTCCATCATTTTTGAGTGGAATTTCTGTTTTGTCAGAAGTGTTGGGACTTCTTCCAGACCAGCTACTGCAAATATGTACCGCAATAAAAACCTTTAACCTATATCAGATTGGT
>Ga0137306_103218_pt1 | contig 12418 bp, 9 predicted proteins | sample Inofroosms_March_FD_97187 | JGI IMG/M metagenome (GOLD analysis project Ga0137306, IMG submission 97187) | Mouse cecal microbial communities from Vienna, Austria - N-Acetylneuraminic and N-Acetylglucosamine D2O microcosms_March | ecosystem: Host-associated > Mammals > Digestive system > Large... | reverse complement strand
AATCATATCCTGCGCCACAATATGGTTTTCCTGGAAATAGCGGTCAATGTACTGGCGGGTCATATTCTCCCGGTCCAGCAGCAATAAGGTTGCGTTCTGCAGGAGCTGCCGCCGTTCCACCCCGCGCATCTTCAGGATATGCAGGTAATTCCTGGTGGCTACGAAAATATCCTCAATGTTCCGCAAAGGGTAAAAACCTATATTCCGCATTGTATGCGGCTCCCCGATCAGCCCAATATCCAGCCGCCCATCTTCTAATAGCTTTAATGTCTGGTGGGTGGAGTGGCAGGCGATGGAGATATTGATATGCGGGTACTTCTTAATAAAATCCTTCAGATAAGGGAGCAGTACATATTTGCACAGTGTTGCGCTGGCGCCGATGGTCAGGTTGCCTACGCCCAGCGCAATGGAGCGCCGCAGCCTGTCCTCCCCCAAGGACAGCGTCTCAAAGGCAGATTTTACATGCGTATAGAGCAGCTCTCCTTCCGGCGTCAGGGTCACTCCCCGGGAGCTGCGCTCAAATAGCTTTACCCCCAGGTTTTCTTCCAGCTTCTGTATGGACTTGCTGATTGCCGGCTGGCTGATATACAGTTCCTTCGCAGCCCTTGAAATATTTTCCGTATTGGCAACGGCATAAAAAATCCGATAGGATGAAAGGTTCTGCTCCATAGGATCCCTCCTTTTTTCAGTCAACTTTATAACTATGGATTATAATAATCATATTTAATATGTATTTCTATTATACTACACAATATGCTAAAATAGCAAGCAGAAAGAAGATGGAATCGAAACGATCCAGCATAGCTACATGGAATCTAAAAAATAGGAGGACAGAATTATGGGAATGACAATGACACAGAAAATCCTGGCTGCGGCGGCAGGCCTCCCGGAAGTGAAGGCAGGCCAGTTGATCGAGGCAAACCTGGATTTAGTGCTTGGAAATGACATTACGACGCCTGTGGCAATCCATGAGATGGATAAGTTTACCACGGAAGGCGTGTTCCATAAGGACAAAATTGCCCTGGTAATGGATCATTTTGTGCCGAATAAGGATATTAAATCTGCCCAGCACTGCAAATGCGTCCGCGAGTTTGCCAGCAGGCATGAGATCAGCAATTATTTTGACGTAGGGGAAATGGGGATTGAGCATGCCCTCCTTCCGGAGAAAGGCCTTACTGTGGCCGGGGACGTGGTAATCGGCGCGGATTCCCACACCTGCACCTATGGAGCCCTGGGGGCATTTTCCACAGGCGTTGGCAGCACGGACATGGCGGCGGGCATGGCAACAGGAAAAGCCTGGTTCAAGGTGCCGTCCGCCATCCGCTTTGAACTGGTGGGCAAGCCCTCCAAATGGGTCAGCGGCAAGGATGTGATCCTTCACATTATCGGCATGATTGGCGTAGATGGAGCTCTTTACAAATCTATGGAGTTTACGGGCGAGGGCATTGCCAGCCTGTCGATGGACGACCGCTTTACCATTGCCAATATGGCTATTGAGGCAGGCGGCAAGAACGGCATTTTCCCGGTGGATGAGAAGGCCATTGCCTATATGAAGGAGCATTCCAGCCGGGAGTTTAAAGTATACGAGGCGGATGAAGATGCAGCGTATGATGAGACATATACCATTGATTTAAGCGCACTGAAGCCGACCGTGGCCTTCCCGCACCTGCCAGAGAATACCAAGACGATTGATGAGGTAGGCGAGGTGAAGATTGACCAGGTAGTCATCGGCTCCTGTACCAATGGCCGCCTGGATGACCTGCGGACTGCCGCGGAGGTGCTGCGGGGGAAGAAGGTGGCAAAAGGCATCCGCTGTATTATAATCCCCGCAACGCAGAAGATTTACCTGGATGCTATGGAAGAGGGGCTCTTAAAGGTATTTATTGAGGCAGGCGCCATTGTCAGCGCCCCTACCTGCGGCCCATGCCTGGGCGGGTATATGGGCATTTTGGCGGAAGGGGAGCGCTGCGTGTCTACGACCAACCGCAACTTTGTCGGCCGCATGGGCCATGTAGAATCTGAAATTTACCTGGCAAGCCCAGCCGTAGCCGCAGCCAGCGCCATTACTGGCCAGATTTCAGCGCCCATAGGCTAAGACAAAAATAACGACAGAATTATGATGCGTCACGATAGGCTTCGCATAGAAATGGAGGAAAAAATGAAAGCCAGCGGAACCGTTTTTAAATATGGAGACAATGTGGATACCGATGTGATTATCCCGGCAAGATATCTGAATTCTTCTGACCCCAAGGAATTGGCGGCCCATTGCATGGAGGATATTGACAAAGAATTTATTAATAAGGTAACGCCCGGCGATTTAATCGTCGCAGACAAGAACTTTGGGTGCGGCTCTTCCCGTGAACATGCCCCGATTGCCATCAAGGCTGCCGGCGTAAGCTGTGTCATCGCAGAGACGTTTGCGCGGATTTTCTACCGCAATGCGATTAATATCGGCCTCCCGATTATCGAATGCCCGGAGGCGGCAAAGGGCATTGAGGCAGGCGATACGGTAGAGGTGGATTTCGACAGCGGCCTGATTACCAACAAGACCAAGGGAACCACCTTCCAGGGGCAGGCATTCCCGGAATTTATGCAGAAAATCATCCAGGCGGAAGGCCTGATTAACTATATCAACCAGAAGTAACGATTAATCAGGATGATTAGGATGGGTAATCATTAGAATAAGCAATAACCAGATTAAGCCGACTAGGATAAATAAGAATCACCCCCACAGCTATTACTCCTGCTGTGGGGGGTTTTTCTGCGGCTGTATTCGCCTTCTATGCCTAATTGGGGGATGCCATTGCTGTGCCAAGGGCAGGTTTTGCCATAATCCCGCCGGAGGCAGCCAGCAGCGTTCTGTTATATGAGGTGTCAGGGCTCATTGGCTTTACGCAGAAAATTCTATGCTGGCGCGGAACTGGTCGCAGTCGATGGACACGTCAAACTTGCCGCCTAGCGCCGAGGTATAGGTATTGACAATGGCAAGCCCAAGCCCGTTGCCTTCGGTCGTCCGTGATGTTTCCCCGCGGGCAAAGCGCTCCACAATCTGGTCTTTGGTAAAGTCCATCCAATAGCTGGCGGTATTGGTAATCTCAAACCGCACCTTGCGCTGATCTATTTTTTGAAAATCTCCCAGATTCTGCCAGTCGACGGATGTCTTGAGGAAAATCCGCGTATGCTCCTGTGAGTATTTTAAGGCATTTTCGATGAGATTTTGGATAATGCGGTACATATAGAGATTATCCGCCGTAAATAGGGTAGGCTCAGGCGTCAGCGATATAATGATCTCCCTGCCGCTTTGGGAAACCTGCTCTGCCATATCCGCCATCACCTGCTCAATCAGGCGGTTCATCTCCAGTTCCTCAAAGTTCAGTTTTACATTTCCGCTGCTGGTTTTGGCCAGGTCAAACAGGCTGTCAATCATTTCTTTCAATTTCTGCGCCCGTTTGGAGATGACCTCCAGATAGTCGGCCGCTACGTCCCCCAATTCCTCTTTTTTAATCAGCTCGATATAACCCACCATTGAGGTTAGGGGAGTCTTTAAGTCATGGGAAACATTGGAAATCAGGTCGATCTTCAGCCGTTCGCTGCGCAGGGCTGCCTCCAGGTTCTGCCGGTTCGAGGCCTCTGTCCTGGCGAGCGATTCTTCGATGGATACGCTGAAGCGCAGTAGCCATCTGTTCATTTCATGGTGGATCGCCACATAAGATGCCATCCATTGGAAAATGACAGCTCCTGCCAAGGTGCAGGCGATGGTGAAAGCTTTGAGCTTGATGTAATTGGAGCTGAGGATCTTGTGCTGATCGCCAAAATTTGTCGTAAGGGAGTGGTAAAGCAGGACGGCCAGGATGGATAGGGCAGCTGTAGCCAGCCAGAGCAGGAGGCATGCCCACCGTTTCCTGCGGAACCATTGCTGGAGAAATTGGCCGGAATGGAGATCCCAGCCTGCGTTCTTAAGCAGCAGGAGGTATTTTGTGAGCCCGATGCTTCCCAAGATAAAGGCTCCGTTCATCTGCAGCGTCAGGTTAGCCATGCCGGTCGGGTAGAGAGATACAAGCTGCTGGGAGATAAGCGAGTATCCTTTTCCGTAGGCTGCCAGGCTAAGGAGCAGCCACTTTTCTCTCTTGTTCCACAGCGCCGCCAAAAACGACAGAATGCGGCGTTTTATGTCAATATTTTTCCATTTTGTATCCAATGCCCCACACCACCTTTACATATTTTGGGTTTCTTGCGTCGATTTCCAGTTTCTCACGGATGTGGCGAATATGTACCATAACCGTGTTTTCTACGGCAAAAGCCGCTGTTTCCTTCCACACCCGTTCATAAATTTTTTCTGCAGGGAAGACCTGCCCTGGATGTTCCATCAGAAGCTCGAGGATTTTGTATTCCTTGGCGGTAAGCTTTATGCTCGCGCCATCCACAATGGCTTCCTTGGACTTGCGGTCCAATACCAGCCCGCCGTTTACCAGGCGGTCTTCTTGTGGCTGCGGAAGGCTCCCTCCCCAGGTATGGTATCTGCGGAGCTGCGCGGCAATCCTGGCTGTGAGTTCTGCAGGGTTATAGGGCTTGGCGATATAATCGTCTGCCCCCATAATCAAGCCGGAGACTTTGTCGCTTTCCTCCGTCTTGGCTGAGAGGATGATGACAGGGATTTTGTATTCCTGGCGGAGCTTCATCAGGGCGGAGAGGCCGTTGAGCCGGGGCATCATCACGTCCAAAAGGATCAGGTCTACCGGGTTGGCGCTAAGTACCTCCAAGGCCTCCAGGCCGTCATAGGCCTTTAAAATATGGTAGCCCTCATATTCCAGTAGCCTCCCCAGGGAAAATACGATTTCTTTGTTGTCATCCACGACCAAAATTGTCTGCTGTTCCATGTCTGCACTCCTTTGTATATCTTTTGATTTTTGTGTTGGGTTTTACTGCCCTTTAGTATAATCGTATTTTCTAAAATAAAATGCAAGGGATTTCTTAAAAAAATCTTAAAGAATGGCTTTTTTGGGAAACGAATATCACAGGATTATCCCGAAATTTCAACAAAGAAATCCAACGTCCAAATTTATACTAAGGAACTGTGCCTTAGTTTCCATGTATATTTTTTGCAAAAAAACGGCAAAATAAGTATAATCATTGGAATTTAAGGCAAGTACTACTTCGTGTACCTGTATATTGAGAAGGCAGTTGGGCCGGCATATACAGAGATGGATCATTGAGGGTACGGAGCAGTTATGAACATGCTTTTTTTATAGGAGAGAGGCAATGATAGCAGCAATACAGAATTTATGGAAGAAGATAAGCAGACTTTTTATGGATAAATGCAGGAGGGCGTACCAAAGCGGTGCGTTCCTGGTTTCCGGCATCTCTGTTTTTATCCTGGTTTCCCTGCATGCCCAGGAGGGAGTCGGCGCCCAAAAGGGAAATGTAGCATGCAGCGGGACAGCAAAAGACGTCCGCATGGAACAAGAAAGGGCGGCTAATATACGGATGGAACAGGAAGATGCGGCGCTGCCAGAACAGGCAGAAGGGTTAGGGGGAGGCTTCATTTCTTCCTGCCAGCAGATTTTAGAGAAAGGGGAGGAGGGCGCCCGCGTGGCCAAGCAGGAGCAGAAGCGGGAACGGGAAGTGGCGGCGGTGTCCGCCAGCATAAAGCCAATGCGCAATGAGATGCGCCAGGAGCCCTTGAATCCCTATGGGGAAATTGCCATTACAGACCAGGATTATGAGGCGCTCCTGCGGATTGTGCAGGCGGAAGCTGGCGGGGAGGAGCCCCAGGGACGGACGCTGGTGGCGGAGGTCATCTTAAACCGGGTGCTGGCAGAGCAGTTTGCCTCATCTGTCTATGACGTGGTATTTGAAAGGACGGGCGGGAGCCCCCAGTTTGCTCCCACGGCGGATGGGAGGTTTTATACGGTGGAGGTGACGCCGGAGACGGTGGAGGCCGTGGAGCAGGCAATCCACGGGGAAGACCTGTCGCAGGGGGCGCTGTTTTTCTCTGCCAGGAGCAAGGCGGACAAAAATGACATGGCCTGGTTCGACCGCAACCTGAAATGGCTGTTCCAGTATGGGGGGCATGAATTTTACACACTGCCTTAAAAAATGTAAAATTTAAGATGGAGATTGACAGTGCAGAGGAAAACTTCTATAATTATGGAGAGATTAAAAAAAGGATGGATGAGGACATGTTATATAGAAGTACAAGGAATAAAGAAGAAAAAGCAACTGCCTCGCAGGCGATTTTAAAGGGGCTGGCAGAGAATGGCGGGCTCTTCGTGCCAGAGCAGATCCCGGCGCTGGATGTGCCTGTGGAGAAGCTGGCAGAGATGACTTACCAGGAAACGGCTTATGAGGTGATGAAACTGTTCCTGACAGATTTTACGGAAGAAGAGCTGAAAGGGTGCATCCAGAAGGCATACGACGCCAAATTTGACACAGAGGCGATTGCGCCCATTCACAAGGCGCAGGATGCCTATTATCTGGAATTGTTCCATGGGGCTACCATAGCGTTTAAGGATATGGCGCTGTCTATCCTGCCGCATCTTTTGACGGCCTCTGCCCGCAAGAATGGGGTGAAAAATGAAATTGTCATCCTGACGGCTACCTCCGGGGATACTGGCAAGGCAGCCCTGGCGGGGTTTGCCGGAGTCAAAGGGACGAAGATTATAGTGTTTTACCCCAAGGATGGGGTAAGCCCCATCCAGGAGCGGCAGATGGTGACCCAGAAGGGGGAGAACACATTTGTGGTAGGGATCCATGGGAATTTTGACCAGGCGCAGACAGGGGTAAAGCAGATGTTTTCCGACAAGGAGCTGGCAAAGGAGCTGGCAGCGGCCGGATATCAGTTTTCTTCCGCCAATTCCATCAACATTGGCCGTCTGGTGCCGCAGATTGTATATTATGTCTACGCGTATGCCCAGATGGTGAAAAAAGGGGAGGCTGCCAACGGGGATCCAATGCATGTGGTGGTTCCGACAGGGAACTTCGGCAACATCCTGGCTGCCTTTTATGCCAAACAGATGGGCCTGCCGATTGGCAAGCTGATCTGTGCCTCCAATGAGAATAAGGTACTCTATGATTTCTTTGCCACGGGCATCTATGATAGGAACCGGGAATTCCTGCTGACTTCCTCGCCATCGATGGATATCCTGATTTCCAGTAACCTGGAGCGGCTGATCTATCGCATTGCAGGGGAGGATGATCAGAAGAACTGCGCACTGATGGATCAGCTTAAGGAAGGCGGCAGATATGAGATTACGCCGGAAATGAAAGCGCAGCTGGCAGGTTTTTATGGAAATTATGCCACGGAGGAAGAGACGGCGGCAGCCATCCGGGAGGTTTATGAGGATGCGGGCTATATCATTGATACCCATACAGCCGTGGCGGCAGCCGTATACAAGAAGTACCGACAGGAGACCGGGGACAGCACAAAGGCAGTGATTGCCTCTACGGCAAGCCCCTATAAGTTTACCCGCAGCGTGATGGCGGCCATTGACCGCAAATATCAGGGCAGGCCTGATTTTGAGCTGGTGGATGAATTAGAGAAGCTGTCCGGCGTAAAGGTGCCAAAGGCCATTGAGGAAATCCGCTCTGCAGAGGTGGTACATAAGACAGTATGTGAGGTGCCGGAAATGCCAGATGTGGTGAAAGGATTTCTGAAGAAATAGGCAGTGGGAGTTTGGGATGGATCATGATGGCTGCAGATATGCCGATGGATTCGGATATTAATGGGCTGCGGCAGTATAATAAGAAGGGAGAAGGTTTATGAGACGCAGAAGATGGGCATGTATTTTATTGGCGGCATCATTGTTCTCCGGCGGCTGGCATACGGCTTTTGCATATGCCCAGCCGCAAGGCGGAGCGGCAGGATGGGAAGCGGCTGTTACAGCAGAAAGCAAACAGGCAGAAGGTACGCGGGCAGAAAGCGGACAGGCAGATACACAGGCAGTAGGCGGACAGTCAGAAACTGTGCAGGAAGAGAACAGCAGGGATTCTAAAGCAGGGGATCTGCAAGAAAGCTGGCCGGAGGAAACAGAGGGCAGCTACACCTATGTTGTCCTTGCGGATCAAACCGTAAAGATTACAAAATACCAGGGAAGCGGCTGGGATGTCCAAATTCCGTCGGAGCTGGGCGGGCATACGGTCAGCTGTATCGGGGAATATGCCTTTTCTTCTGGCAGCATGGCCCAGGTATCGCTCCCAGAAGGCGTGCGCGTAATTGAGAAATATGCGTTTTCCCAATGTGCAGGCCTGCATGCGGTAAGCTTCCCAGCAAGCCTGGAATCCATTGGCCAGGGCGCTTTTTCCTCTTGCGGGCTGGCAAGCGTGACCCTCCCGTCTGGCATAGAGGAAGTAGAGGAGGGCGCTTTTGCAGATAATCTGCTGCTATATGGGGTATCCATCCCAGAGGGCGTCACAGAGATAAAGGGGCAGGCATTTGCCAATAATGCGGGACTGTCAGAGGTGAAGCTGCCTGCCACGCTGTATAAAGTGGAAGAGCAGGCTTTTGAAGGGTGTGGCATATTTAACATTTGGCTCCAGGAAGGCAGCTATGCAGAGCAGTATGCCAGGGAGAGCCATCGGGTATGCCGCTATCCGCAGGAAGAGGCAGAGCATGCTTACATAGAGAAGGAAATCCAGCAGCCTTCGGATGGGGATGCTGGGGTTATTGCCTATGTCTGCCAGGGCTGCGGGGATACCTATGCCAGGGTACTCCCGCCATTGGGGAACCAGACAGAGGGCGGCCAGCCACAGGAGAGCCAGGAAGAAGGCAGCCAGCCTGGCCAGCCACTGGAAGAGAAAGAGACAGATTCCCTAGGGAGTCCAGCGGCAAAGGAGGGCGGCACGGCAGAAGAGACGCAGGCAGGCAGCGCAGAGAGCCGCAAGAAGGGCAGGGTAGCCAGAGAAGCGGCGGCTACCCAGATTGTAATCCATGGCGCGTCTGCATCTATGCGGCCAGGCAGCCGGATGCAGCTTTCGGTATCTGGCAATGGCAGTGTAGAAGGGGCAATCCAATGGTCAAGCAGCAGCCGTAAGACCGTATCCATTTCCCGGACAGGGGAGGCCTTTGCCTGGAAAGCCGGCAGCGCGGTGATAACGGCTAGGAGCCAGGCAGGGCTTACGGCCCAGTACAGGATTTCCGTCAGCGGCAGCCCTACGGTCTCCACCCCCAAGAGCCATAGCCAGGCGCTAAGCGGCCTGGCAAGCAGCAACCGTTCCCATAATAATTACAGCAGCTATTATGCGGGGGTGGTAAATTCTTACCTCATGGAAGACAAAGGCGGTACCTTTACCCGTGTGGAAAATATCAACAAGCCAGGAAGGTATGCCCCGGCGGAGAAGGTCGTGTTGGAGACTTATGATTCCAAGACGAAAAAACTGGTCAGGAAAAAAGAAATCCCTACAGAGCTTCCCATTTTCGGCGGCTTTTACAGCGGTGAGCAGTACAATTTCCTAATATATGGCCAGGGGAACGCGAAAGAAAGCGATAAGCAGGAAATCCTGCGGGTTGTAAAATACACCAAGGAATGGAAACGCCTGGGCAGCGTTTCGGCGTATGGCGCTAATACCTCCCGGCCATTTGAGGCAGGCTCCCTGCGTATGGCAGAAGCAGGCGGAAGCCTTTATATCCACACCTGCCACCAGATGTACAAGTCCATGGATGGGCTGCGCCATCAGGCCAATATGACATTCGTGGTAGACGAAGGAAAGATGGAGATAACGCAGAACGTCATCTGGGTTGCAAATAACAGCTCGGGATACGTGTCCCATTCCTTTAACCAGTTTGTCCAGACGGACGGTACTCATATCTACCGTGCGGATCATGGCGACGGCGCACCCAGGGGGGCAATGATTTCGAAATGTGAGGTGGGCGGCCGCATTGTGGATGTGGAATGGATCACCCCCTTCACCTTTGGCGGCGCATGGGGGCAGAACTCCACAGGCGCTTCCATCGGCGGTTTTGAGTTGTCTTCGGATTCCTGCCTGATTGCTGGCAGCTCTGTTCCCCAGGGGAAGGATTACCAGGGGACGGGAGGACAGAGGAATATTTTTGTCACGGTAGCGGGCAAGGATATGGAGAGCAGCCATACGGTTTGGGTTACCGCATACAAAGGCGGGGAGACAGAGGTCAGGACGCCCCACCTGGTAAAAATCGGCGCCGATCAGTTCCTTTTGATGTGGGAAGAGAAGAACAGCAAGTCAGGGAAGATTGTGACGAAGATAGCGGCGATGGATGGGGATGCACAGCTGGTTTCTGGGATTGTATCCTGCAGGCTCCCACTTTCAGACTGCAAGCCGATTATGTTGAAAAATGGCCAGGTTCAGTGGTATGTGACGGAAGACAGTAAGCCCATGCTCTATTCCATCAGCCCCTTAGATTTAAAAGCGGCAAAAGCGATCCAGGTAGAGAAGGTGTCTGTTACAGGCATTTCTAAGCAGATTGCAGCGGGGAAGAAACTAAGGCTTTCCGCAAAAGTGACGCCTAAGAACGCCACCAATCCGTCCGTTCAGTGGAAATCCAGCAATACGAAGGTGGCGGTCGTAAGCAAGTCCGGCCTTGTCACAATGAAAAAAGGCTCTGGCGGGAAGTCCGTAAAAATCACGGCGATTGCGCAGGACGGCAGCGGCGTAAAGGCTGTCTATAAGATTTCCTCCCAAAAAGGCGTGGTAAAGAAAATATCCATTTCCGGCCAGAAAACCGTAAAGGCTGGAAAGACATTACAGCTTAAGGCCAAGGTAACGGCTTCCAAGGGCGCCAACAAAAAACTAGCCTGGAAGAGCGGCAATACAAAATATGCAACTGTAAGCAGTTCCGGCAAGGTAAAGGCGAAGCCGGCCGGGAGGGGCAAAAAAGTAAAGATTACCGCCCAGGCAACCGATGGCAGCGGGAAGAAAAAGACAGTGACCGTTCAGATTAAGAAGTAATGGGAAGAAGAAAAAGGGAATGCAACGAGGCCAACAGCCTTTGGCATTCCCTTTTTGATAATCTGCGATAAGTGTGGGTTACAGGAAGCATTATAAAATAGAAATCACAAAATTAATCCTCCCAAACGAATAAATAATCGGCAGAAGATACGCTGTCGCTTCCGTGTCCAAGGTAGTCGCCTCATGGATGGCGGGCGGCTGCAGATGCAGTTCGATGGAAAAGTCGTTCGACATATTTACGGCGAATAGCCCGTTGTGCAGGTTCAGGAAATCCCCAATCGACGCCTCTACATATTCATTCATTTCTGTAAATTCCTTATCTGCATAGCGGCTGGCAAAGGCGATGGCCACATCAGGCTCCATATCCAATGCAGACAGGAAGGAAAAGGATCCGTCCAGGGACTGGGAGACGCAGTAGTCGGTAGGGACTTCTGGCAGCGTAATGAATTTCAGCGGCGTAAAATCTTCCCCAATAAAACGGATCAGGCTATTGAACAGAAGCTTCAGGTAAAAGAGGATGTCCTTGAGGTTTGTGATTTCCTCCTCGGGGCAAAAGCTCATCAAGAGCTTGTCTACCATTTCCTTCTGTTCATCCAGCATGTCGAGGTCGTAAATTTCATAGGTATTCTTGTATTCTGTCAGTACATCCTCGAACTGGATGCGGCTCATGATATCCTTCTCAATTAAGATCTGCCCTAGGAGCATATAATTGGGCAGCTGCATCTCCAGAAGTTCGTCTACCTGTTCCTTAGTCAGGTACTGCAGCTCAATGGCCAGTTCCCCAAAACGCTTGCTGCAGCGGGTCTGGAGGCTGCAGACGTCTTCCACCTCATGGGCGGACATATAGCCGGCATGGATGGCCAGGGTGCCGATTTTCTTGTGGGTCGTACTCTGGATCTTGAGTACCTCAATAAGCTGGTCAGGAGTGATCACTCCCTTATTAAGTAGAAAATTGCCGAAAAATTGTGTGTGCATCATGGCTTTTATCTCCCTTCAAATCGTCCTTTTAAGATTTCTGCAATCGCAGAGAAAGTATAGGGCTTCTGCACAAAATCGCGCGCGCCTTCCAATATGGCATTTTTTAATTGTGTCTGCGTACCAACAGAGGAGACAACCACAATATAGGCTTTGGGGTCAAACCTGCGGATTTCACGGATTGCCTCCACGCCGTCCTTGACGGGCATTACAATGTCCATAAATACAAGCTGCGGCCGATGGAGCTTGTATGCGTCAATGGCTTCCTGCCCATTGGCCGCTTCAACAAAAGTAGGAAGGCTGCTGCATCTTTTGGCAATATTTTTTAACTGCTGGCGAGCCAAGATGGAATCGTCGCAGATGAGTATTTTTTCATTTCCCATATGAATCGCTCCTTGTTGATTGTGCAAATGTAATCAGTGCATAGATAATACTGCATATTATGATTCTACACCAAACAGGGGGAAGTTTCAATCTTTTTTTCTAATACTATTTGCAAAGGTGTGCATTCTGTGTTGCTATT